>JYMV01008412.1_pt1 | contig 79862 bp, 66 predicted proteins | sample 338911 | NCBI WGS metagenome assembly JYMV01 (sample SAMN03354496, study PRJNA234377) | hydrothermal vent metagenome | biome: Deep sea; feature: Hydrothermal plumes at the Eastern Lau Spreading Center, Western Pacific Ocean; material: Seawater | place: Tonga | collected 2009 | depth 2000 m m | reverse complement strand
TGGGGTTAGCATGGTGAACACTCCGAATTTCACTATGCCTATTAGATCAAAGCCCCAGACTTTCGTCTAGGGCTTTTTCAACAGTCTGAGGGGCAAACGCCCCTTTTTTGTGTTTCTCGACAAGAAGATTTTATCTATATGGTATTTAGCGCCGTGTCGAAATCTGCAATCAGATCCTGAGTGTCTTCAATACCTACCGAAATACGCAGCATGGTATCGGAAATACCCATTAACTCACGCTCTTCTGCCGTGTTCTCAAAATAAATAGTAGGCGCAACTGGAAGCGCTAAGGTGCGATTATCCCCTAAGTGCGTGGCGCAAATAACTAACTTCATTTCGTTTAAGAACGCCACTGGATCAGCACCGTCGATAAGGTCAAAACTCAAAATTGCGCCATAGCCGTCGTTTAGGTATTCCCGTGCCATGAAATGCTGAGGGTGGTCGGCAAGACCTGGATAGAAGACTTTAGATACCTTGGGATGATTATCTAGGAACGTCGCCAACTGCATAGCATTATGCTGACTTCGTGATAAACGTAAATCTAAGGTTTCCATGCCTAGGGCAATGGCCGTCGCTGATTGCGGTGCCAATGTAGCGCCTAAATCGCGTAAACCTTTCTTTTTGATTTGTGTAATGCCCCACTGTGCAGTATCTGCAACCTGATAAGCCGGTTTTAGGTTACTAAACTTAGTCCAATCATAGTTACCCGTATCGATGACAGCACCACCTAAAACGTTACCGTGACCTGCAATGTATTTTGTCAGCGAGCAAAACACTAACGACGCTTTAACATCTTTAGCGTAAAAAACAGGGGGTGGCGTCATGGTGTTATCAACCATAAACAGCATGTGCTTCTCTTCGCAGAATTGACCAATGGCGTGAAGGTCGGCCACCTGTGTCACTGGGTTAGCTACGGTTTCGGTGTAAACGCCTTTTGTGTTTGGCTGGTAAGCTTCTTTGACTTGCTGAATGTCGGTCACATCTGTGTAGGTAACCTGCACACCAAAATCTTTAATGGTTTCAAAAAAGCTTCGCGTATTACCAAATAGGTATTGGCTTACAATTAAATGGTCGCCGGCTTTGAGTAAAGCAAATAACGAGCTGCTTATCGCCGCCATTCCGGTTGAGTAACATAAGGTACCCACACCGCCTTCCAGATCATTGAGCATATTTTGCAGTGCCGCCACAGAAGGTGACGATGAACGAGAATAAACATGAGCAGCTCGTTTACCTTGAAACGCATCGATGATGCCCTGCGCATCTTTAAACTCGAAAAGAACTGAATTAGACGTGCTGCTGTGAACACCACCATGTTCAGGCGTATTTAGCATGCGATCAGAATGAACCTGACGGGTTGTGAATCCCAATTTTGTCACGGGTGAAGCTCCGAAAATAGATGTTTGCGACCGAGCCGAGCGCGCACCAGTACTCTGAGTTGATACGGTTGCGTACTTACCACTTCAATAGAAATGATTATGGCTTTGTAATGCAGTTTTTAGGATATTTTGCGCAAACATTATCATAAAACGTATAAATAGTTTGCATTTGTTCATCTATGTTAGTCACTTTCTGAATAATTGGCCCCAACACAATCATCTTTCTGGCGTAGTCCAACCCAATGACTTGTATAGGAATTTCGGCTTCTCTTGCAATGTGCATAAAGCCTGTTTTCCATGGATAAATGGGGCTTCGCGTACCCTCTGGCGCTAACGCGAGTATTAATTCATCGGCTTCCTTTATCTTATTTGCAATAGACGTGACCACCCCATGCGCTTTACTTCTCTCTATAGGAATACCGCCTAATCTTCTAACAATAGTGCCCAAAGGGGGCGCAAAGATGGTGTGCTTTCCGAAAAAATTAATGTTTAGCTTAAAGGAAAAAACCACGAACAAGCCAATAAAGAAGTCCCAGTTCGATGTATGCGGTGCTACCGCTAAAATGGCTTTTTTCTGATTGATTAGTTCGCCTTCTACACGCCAGCCCCTTTTTGTCAGCACCCAAGCTGCGAACGACGACAACCAGTTGGGCCACTTGCGAGGGACATGCTCTCCAACGTTGACACTATTGGCCCGTTGAGAGTGGGTTTGAGGGTGTGAGGTTTTCGTCATTATTATTATGCTCTGCTTACTACACTTAGGTTATCTATTTGCTAATTTATTTTCTGAGGCTTCGAAGTGGAATGCCGTAACGAAAAGCGCTTTACTTTCCATATTGTACCCGCATATTAATTAACAGAGTAAAACGTTGGAGTGTGCGCAGTTTGGCGAAGAGTAATCAAAATAGGTTTGTAACGCAATTGTTAACAAAACAGCGTTTTGAATTCTTAGAGAATATGGGCTTAATATAGCTATGTGTATTTTATTTATCGCAAACAATATGCGAGATGACTACCCGCTTATCATCGCTGCGAATCGGGATGAGTTTTACGCACGACCAACCGCGCCGTCTTCATTCTGGAAAAGCCACCCGCATTTGCTCGCCGGACAAGACTTAGAAGCTAATGGAACCTGGATGGGTGTTACGCGTAACGGATATGTGGCGGCGCTTACTAATGTAAGGGACCCACACAACATCAATAAAAATGCGGTATCGCGAGGTGAATTAGTCGCCAACTGGCTGAAGCACAACTCAGTCGAAATGAAGCCTGTTACACAATCACAATACTTGGCAACGCTAGAAAAAACGCGCCACCGATACAACGGCTACAACCTGTTATTCGGAGATATAAATTCGCTTAAGGTTTACAACAACGTAAACAATTCGACCCACATTATCGACACTGGTGTCTACGGTTTGTCTAACGCGGATATTGCCACACCTTGGCCAAAAGTCACGCAGGGCGTTACCGCATTGAACAATTATGTCACCAAACAAAACATCATTAATGATGAAGACTTATTTGATATTTTACGTTACGACAATAAAGCCGACGATGCCCTGTTACCCGACACGGGCGTAGGCTATGAGTGGGAAAAGGCGCTGTCTTCCATTTTTATTCAATCCGAAAAATACGGAACACGCACCTCTACACTGCTATTAGTAGATAAAAACAATACGCTGACCTGGAAAGAACGACGCTTTTCAGACAAAGGCGAAGCACAAGAAACCCGCGCTTTTTCTTTTTCAATTTAGGGTGTTTTTGAAATGAAACTTTCGTTTACGTTTTCTTTCCTCGACTAATTGAAATATTTTCAACCTTTAGGGGTCGTTTTTTCTACCATCGGTGGCATAATGCCAGCCTGCTATCTTTTGCATACCAACGTAACGTGAGGACATATCGTGTTTGAAGTATTACCCCATCTCGCCCCAGATCCAATTCTTGGCCTGTCAGCTGCTTTTCGTGAAGACACCAACCCAAACAAAATCGATTTAGGTGTTGGCGTATATAAAGATGAGCAAGGTAATACCCCTATTCTTTCAAGTGTCGCAAAAGCGCAAAAAGTGCTTTTAGATACCGAAACTAGCAAAACCTACATCACGCCTCAGGGCAACCAAGGTTTTATCGACGGTATGTTGTCTTTGCTATTAGGTAAGACTAGCCCCGTTCTATTAGCAGACCGCGTTGCAGCGGTTCAAGCTCCAGGTGGTTGCGGTGCATTGCGTATTCTTTCAGAACTACTTGCCCGTTGTAACGACAACGCTAAAGTATGGGTAAGCGACCCAACATGGGCGAACCACATTCCACTTATCGGCTCTGCGGGTCTTAAAATCGAAACCTACCCGTACTTCGATAAAGCGTCAGCAAGCATTCGCTTTGACGCTATGATGGAAACCCTTCGCAAAACTGAAAAAGGCGATATCGTTCTTCTACACGGTTGCTGTCACAACCCTACAGGTGCTGATCTTACTAATGCACAATGGGATGAAGTACTAGAAGTAGCGAAAGAGCGAGAATTCCTGCCTTTCATCGATGTGGCTTACCTAGGTTTTGGTGAAGGTTTAGAAGAAGACGCGTACGGCATGCGTTTATTGGTAGAAAACCTACCAGAGGTTATCGTTGCAGCTTCTTGTTCTAAGAACTTTGGCCTTTATCGCGAACGTGTTGGTTTGGCTGCCATCATTACTGAAGATTCAGCAACCCGTAAAATTGCTCAGGGTCAAATTCAGTCAATCGCACGTGGCATCTACTCTATGCCACCGAGCTACGGCGGCGCGTTGGTAGACATTATCCTAGCTGACGAAGCCCTTAACAACGAGTGGGTATCTGAAGTGAACGAAATGCGCGATCGCATGAAATCACTCCGTGCAATGCTAGTTCAAAACCTTCACGATAATGGCTCGCCTAAAGACTTTAGCTTCGTAAACGACCAAAAAGGTATGTTCTCGTTCTTGTGTATTACTCCAGAGCAAGTGCGCGAAGTGCGTGAAAAGCACACGTGAACATTGCGGGCATCAACCAAGAAAACGTAGAAACACTTGCTAAAGCATTGGTATCAGTGCTTTAAGTACGAACTATTGATTCTTAAGATTCGAAAGGCAGGGTTCACACCCTGCCTTTTTATTGCCTTCAAATTACCCGTCTTCCTATTTCTGCGATGAACGCCCCAACCACGCTGTCAGTAGCGGTTAGTCACACTTTTTAACAAATTCACGCAGTGCGCCATACGCCTTTTAGTAGGGCAAGCCGGATATAATCGTTACACTGTAACAATGTTGACGTACACGTTAACTTGGTATTTATTACGACTGACTTATAACAATGAGATTTACGACAAGAACAAGGATCACCCATGTCTAAAGTAAGTGTATTTTGTCTTTCTGCCGCGCTATTTGGCAGTGCAATGCAAGTAAATGCTAAGGAAGGCATGTTCACGCCAGAACAACTCCCTTCAATTGCCGGCGATTTAAAAGAAACAGGCTTAGCAATCCCTGCTAGTAGTATTAACGACCTAACCGCGTTTCCTATGGGCGCGATTGTTTCATTAGGTGGCTGTTCAGCATCGTTTGTCTCTGACAAAGGCTTGGCCGTTACTAATCACCACTGTGCGCGCGGCTCTGTTCAATATAACAGCACCCCAGAAAACAACTATTTAAAAGATGGTTTCCTAGCAAAAGAAATTGGTGAAGAACTGCCGGCCGCGCCGGGTACACGCATGTTCGTTACGGTCGATTTTTCTGATGTAACCGACAACGTCATTGGCGGTATCAGCGATGACGTTCAAGGACGCGAGCGCTACGACCTCATTGAAGCGAACCGCAAAGCATTAATTGCAGAATGTGAGTCTGAAGCGGGCTTCCGCTGCTCTGTGCCTTCATTTTTCCAAGGCCTTGAGTATAAGCTAATTAAGCAAATGGAAATTCGTGACGTGCGCATTGCCTACGCGCCTGCTGATTCAATTGGTAAATACGGTGGTGATGTAGATAACTGGATGTGGCCTCGTCATACGGGCGACTTCTCTTTCTATCGTGCTTATGTGGGTAAAGACGGTAAACCCGCTGATTACAGTGAAGAGAACGTGCCGTTTAAACCTGACCATTTCTTAAAAGTTTCGGCAGCTGGACTTGAAGACGGTGACTTTGTTATGGCAGCGGGATATCCTGGCTCGACTAACCGCTATGCGCGTTTATCACAAGTGTCGTACACGTTTGATTGGTTATATCCCACTTACCTTGAACTGGTAGACGCGTGGATCAAGACTATCGAAAGTGCATCTGAAGAAGGCAGCGATGCGCGTATCAAATACGAAGCATTGTTAGCGGGACTTAACAACTTCCACAAGAATACGTTGGGCCAGCTTTCTGGCGCTAAACGCGTTGGACTTGTTCCACGTCGCGCTGAGCGTGAAGAGCAACTAGCTGCATGGCTTGATAAAAACGGTAAGAGTGAAATGAAGCAAGCACTTGCCGATCTTGATGCGGTTAGTGCTGAACAAATGCAAATGAACAAGCAAAACTTCTGGTACAACAACCTAAGTCGTGCACAACTCTTGTCATCAGCCCAAACCCTTTATCGCAATGCCATCGAAAAAGAAAAGCCGGACGCAGAACGTGAATCTGGATTTCAGGACCGCGATCAAATTCGCCTGAAAGAAGGCGTAGAGCGCATTGAGCGTCGCTTTGATCCGGCCGTTGATCAGGCCGTTTGGCAAAAAATGATTAGTATGTACCTTGAACAGCCAGAAGAAAACCGAGTAGCCGCGTTCGATAAAGCAGTAGGCATTGATGGTGATACCGACGGAAAAACACTTCAGAAGAAGTTAAAGGCGTTTTACGACAAGACTTCATTGACTAACACTGAAGAACGTTTGAAATGGTTAACTGCAAGCCGCGCTGATTTCGAAAATAGCAACGACCCGTTCATTAAACTTGCGGTTGCCCTGTTCGATACCGAGATGGCTATTGAAGATAAGAGCAAAACGCTAAGCGGTAAAGCTGCAGCGCTTCGCCCTAAATACATGAGTGCCATTATTGAATGGCAAAAATCTTTGGGCAGCCTTGCTTATCCAGATGCAAACAGTACGCTGCGCGTCACTTACGGTAACGTAATGGGCGGCTCGCCAAAAGACGGTCTGATTTACGAGCCGTTCACTCGTCTTGAAGGTATTACTGAGAAAGACACAGGCGAGACACCTTTCGACTCTCCTAAAAAGCAGCTTACGCTTATTGAGGACAAGAAATATGGACCTTACAAGTTAGAAGCTATTAACAGCGTGCCGGTGAACTTCCTTACCGATTTAGATTCAACCGGCGGTAACTCAGGCTCAGCAACGCTTAACGCAAAAGCAGAGCTTATCGGTCTGTTGTTTGACGGTACGTTCGAGAGCGTTAATTCTGATTGGGATTTTGATCCGAAAACAACCCGTACCATCCATGTAGATAGCCGCTACATGTTATGGGTAATGGAATACGTTGACGGTGCAACAAACCTCATCGAAGAGATGACCATCGTTAAATAACCACCAAATAATGGGGTCAGAGTACTTTTCTGCCCCCAAAAAATGGCAAAAATGGGGGCAGAGTACATTTCCCCCTAATGCCTTCCGGTAGAAAGGAGATCGTTATGAGGTTACTAATAAGGCTTGTTAGTTTAGCCGTGGCTGCGTACTCGTGTTATAGCGGAGCTATAACCGGTGAATGGAAAGCATCTATCGCTATTATTTCGCTATGTGCGTTGATGTTCCTAATTACGTTTATTTCCAAGACTCGCGGCGGTACGCCAGGCTCTCAAAGCGATGGCGCCTCAGCGATATACACACCAAGCAGTAGCTCAAGCTCATCTTGTAGCAGTGATGGCGGTGGTGGAGATTGCTAAAACCCAATGGGGTCAGAGTACTTTTTTCAGTATTTAAAGTACTCTGACCCCATTATTTTCGCTGATCAGATCGCGCTATAGAAATGTACTCTGACCCCAAAATTAATGTACTCTGACCCCTTTATTTTATTTGAGGTTGCGGAGGCCTTGGGTGAGGAGGCGATCTAGTGCGTTGGCAAAGTTTTGTTTGTCGCGCTGGGAGAAGGCTTTTGGCCCGCCTGTGTGTTCGCCGCTTGAACGCATGGTTTCCATGAAATCTCGCATGCCCAGTATCTGCTTAATAGACGACTTATCGTATTCTTCACCACGGTTGTTTAATGCAAGGGCATTTTTTGCCAGTACATCAGCGGCCAATGGGATGTCATTGGTAATCACCAAGTCACCCGCTTCACACTTCTCTACTATATAATCGTCAGCAGCATCAAAGCCTGACGGTACTTGCGTTAAGGTTATGTGCTTGTCTGGTGGTACAGACATGGAATGGTTAGCCACCAAAGACAAAGGCAGCTTGGTACGTCTGGCTGCCTTAAAAAGAATGTCTTTGATCACTGCAGGGCACGCGTCGGCGTCAACCCATATATGCATGGTCGTATCTCATAACTGTATCTAATTACGCTAGCATACCACCATCTACCACCACTGTCGTGCCAGTCGTGTAGGTTGAAGCATCTGATACTAAGTACAATACCGTGCCCGCCATTTCATCTGGGTCAGCGACACGGCCTAGTGGAATAACTTTAAGCGCGTGCTTCAAGATTTGCTCGTTAGTTGTTAACGCTGACGCAAATTTAGTATCGGTTAAACCTGGCAATAATGCGTTTACGCGAATGTTCAAGCTACCGCACTCTTTTGCAAATGACTTAGTCATGCTGATAACCGCAGCTTTAGTTATAGAATAAATCCCCTGCATGTCGCCCGGTGTTACACCATTTACCGATGCCGTGTTGAGAATGACGCCACCACCCTGCTCTCTCATCATTTTGCCAGCTTCAATCGACATGAAGAAGTAGCCACGAATATTGACGTCTACAGTTTTATTGTAGGCGCCAAGATCAGTATCTAAGATATGCCCAAAATAAGGATTGGCTGCCGCGTTGTTTACTAGAATATCCAGTTTTCCAAAATCGCGTTTAATGACGTTAAATGCTTCTGTAATTTGCTCCATTTCACCCACGTGACACGCTAGCGCTGTCGCCTTACAACCTGCGTCACGAATTGAAGAAGCCACGGCTTCACAGCCGTCAATTTTGCGGCTTGATACAATTACATGCGCGCCATACTGGGCAAGCAAACGGGCAATAGACTCACCGATACCGCGACTTGCACCTGTAACCAGTGCCACTTTTCCTGTTAAATCAAAAAGGTTCTTCATTGTCATATCCTTAATTCTTGCTGATAAAGTGCTGTGTGCTTAATTTCTCTTATTAACGCTTGTTGCGGTGCCTGCTCTAGGCCAACATACCGCCGTCGAGTACTACTGACTGACCCGTCATGAATGACGACTCATCACTACACAACCAAGCAATGGCATTAGCAATCTCTTCTGGTTTACCCAAACGCTTCATTGGATTGGCGCCAATAAGCCCTTTTTGGCCTCTTTCATCCAATTTTGATAAAACGCTTTGCACCATAGGAGTATCTACAAAACTTGGACAAACAGCGTTAATGCGAATGTTCGCCCTTGCGTATTCCACCGCCGCCGATTTAGTAAGCCCCACTACCCCATGTTTGGAAGCGCTGTAAGCGCTAATCATAGGCGCAGACCGCAATCCAGCTACAGAGGCAATATTGATGATGTGGCCACCGCCTGTCGCCGTCATATGCTTGAGGGCGTTTTTCATGCAATACCATACGCCAGCTAAGTTGACCTGAATATTCTTCATAAACATGGCATCATCGACTTCAGTTAGCGGAGCTGGAAAATGGTCGATACCCGCATTATTAATAACCACATCAATCTTGTCGTTATGAGAAAGCGCCGTGTCGAACATCGCTTTTACCTGAGCCGGTTCGGTAACATCCACCGCCACCGCATAGGCTCTGCCACCTGAGGCAACAATTTCTTCAGCCAATGCTTTGGCGTTTTCTTCGTTTAAATCTGCAATACCAACTGTTGCACCACGCGCACTCAATACGCGAGCCGAAGCAGCACCGATACCCGAGCCACCACCAGTAATAAGAATATGCTTGCCTTCGACATTTGCAGCTACATTCATTAGCTGTACTCCAATTTCGTGAACAAGCGCAACGCTGTTAAATAAAGGTCACTGCGCATGCTCTTTGTTTTGAATGATTAAAAATAACTCGCTTTTACGTTGTTACACGTTGCCTCGCGTGAAGAAAGCACTTCAATATCGCGACTGACCAGCGGTAATTCCCAATTTAAGAAGTATTCCGCGGCCGCTAATTTACCTTCATAAAAGTCAGCATCTTGCTCGCCTGCACCGTTAGCGAGTGCTTGTTCGGCAACATTTGCCTGGCGCAGCCAAATCCAGCTCACCACACAACTTGAAAATACATTTAAGAAGCAACTCGCATTGGTTAGCAAAACTGGTTGCTTATCCGAGCGCAAATCTGCCGCTGCTTGTTGGATTAAACCGCCAAGCTGATCTAGATAAGGTTTTAATTTTGCAGCTAGTGCCTGCGCTCGCGGTGTTTCTGCGCGCTTCATATCACTGGTTACACGAGAAAGTAGCACCTGAAGACCTTTGCCGTCGTGCTGCCATAACTTTCTTCCTAACAGGTCTAACGCCTGAATCCCATTTGTGCCCTCGTGAATTGGGTTTAAGCGATTATCTCGCCAGCACTGCTCAACAGGATATTCACGGGTGTAGCCCGCCCCACCTAGAATTTGAATAGCCAAATCGTTGGCTTTAGGGCCAAACTCCGAAGGCCATGCTTTGAACACGGGTGTTAAAAGATCTAAAAGCTGAGATAGCTCGGTGCGCTTTTCGCTGTCAGTTTCTGTTTCCATCTCATCGATGAGCATGCTGCCGTACAAGCAGAGGGACATACCGCCTTCACAGTAGGCCTTTTGCGCTAGCAACATACGTCGCACGTCACCGTGATTGATAATAGGTGTAGGCTCATCTTCAGGCGCAAGATTGGGCGCAGCGCGACCTTGAGTACGATCTTTTGCGTATTCTAGTGAGTAACGGTACCCGCGATACCCTATCATGGCAGCCCCATAGCCCACGCCAATGCGTGCTTCGTTCATCATCATGAACATGTAGCGCAAACCCTGGTGCGGCTCGCCAATAAGGTAGCCGTGGCAGTCACCATTTTCGCCAAAGGTCAGTGCGGTTGAAGTTGTACCTCGGTAGCCCATTTTGTGGATAAGGCCAGCAAGGGTAACGTCGTTGCGCACATCTGGATTGCCCTCAGCGTCTAGGCGGTATTTAGGGACAGCAAATAAGGAAATACCTTTTACACCAGCTGGACCACCTGGAATTTTCGCCAACACCAAATGTACGATGTTGTCAGAGAGCTCATGCTCACCACCTGATATATAAATCTTGCTGCCTTTGATTCGATACGTACCATCATCTTGCGGCCTTGCTGATGTACGAATATCAGCAAGTGACGAACCGGCATGGGGCTCGGTAAGTGCCATGGTTCCAGTGAAGTCACCCGCTAACATTTTTGATAGAAACGCACTTTTGATATCCTCAGAGGCAAAATGCTTAATGACATTGGCGGCCGCTGCAGTTAAGAAAGGGTAAGCGGTTGACGATGGGTTAGCCGCTAAAAAATAGCCCGCACAGGCATTCATAACGGTAACAGGAAGCTGCATACCGCCATCTTCAAAATCGAAGTGACCCGCGATAAAGCCCGATTCTCTATAAGTATCGAAGGCCACTTTTACGTCGTCAATCATAGAGACTTTAGTGCCATCGAATGTAGGCTCGTTTTTATCAGCAACGGCATTATGAGGAAGAAATAACTCTTCTGCCATCTTCTCGGCCATATCAATAACAGCGTTGAAGGTTTCTACATTGTGCTCTTCGAAGCGAGCTTTTTCACATAAGGCTGCGGTGTTTAATACTTCGTACAGCTGAAATTGCATTTCACGGCGGGGAATAAGTTGATCGGCCATGGTGTCCTGTCCTCTACGAAAACTTGTTAACACATTGTGTCATATTCGTTATCGTGCCATTATTGTCATTAATGACACAATAATGGTCAATCGCGCCAACAATCACTGAGTTTTATCTTATTTTATAACTCGAATTATTTTTATGAATGACACGAAGTTCACCGTTACCGTACTCGGCTTTAACCAAGCCTTGGCATCTGCCATTACAGGAGCCCTCGATGTATTTGCTTTTGCAGGTATTAGTTGGCAGCGAATACACAACTTACCAACCAAACCGCAGTTCAAAGTACAGTTGGCCAGTCACCATGGGCAGCCTATTCTTTGCTCTAATCAAGTTGTTCTACAGCCCAATATCGCCATCGAAGAAGTCTCACAGACTGATGTCTTGTTAATTCCCACCATTGGTGGCGATATTGATGAAGTGCTAGAAAGCACAGCGCCTCTGCTTGTACACATAAGGCGTCTGCAGAAAATGGGGGCCGACATTGCGGCCAATTGCACCGGCACTTTCCTTTTGGCCCAATCTGAATTGTTGGACAATAAAATTGCCACTACACATTGGGGATATGCAGATAAATTTAAGGCCATGTACCCTACCGTAAACTTACAACCCGAGAAAATGGTTACTGAAGACGATACGGTGTTTTGTGCAGGCGGCGGCATGGCGTGGATTGATTTATCTATCTTGTTGATAGAACGCTACTGTGGTCATCAGATTGCGAGCGATACGGCAAAATCCCACGTTTTGGATGTGTCCAGAACAAGCCAAACTATTTATGCCAGCAGTCGTCAGCGACGATTTCACTCAGACAAGGACATTAAAGCGGTACAGTCTTTTCTGGAAAAGAACGTACAAAATAAATGTACGCTAAGCGAACTAGCGCTACGGCATAATATGACCGAACGCACACTTGTACGCCGATTTAAAAACGCGTGTGATATTACACCAGGTCAGTATTTACAGTCGCTGCGCATTGAGCACGCGAGAAAGCTCTTAGAAACCTCCAGTATGCCCTTAGAGAGCGTGATTAGCGCTGTAGGCTATGAAGACCTTAGCTCTTTTACTCGACTATTTAAAAAAACGACTGGTTTATCACCTTCTCAATACAGAGCGAAATTCAAGCGAGGCTAATTTGATTTAGATGGTTAGTAGACTACTTGCACCAAAAAATATCTCTCTATCAAGTTTGATGTTCCATGCCTGTGCACACAGGCTTTTTAGTTATATTCAATCTAACTAATATTGTGCATTTTCGATGAAAAACGCCTTGGTTTGCACAAATTTGAAGTTTTTATGTAAAAGTTTGTGTAAAATGCAGCGCCAAGCATAGATTGTTATTTTTTGTGCTAAAAACACTACAAAAGTATAAATTTAAAATCATCTTGGTGGAAACATGAGAACACACAAAATCGCCACACTAGCGTTAGCCGTTAGTGCTGCGTTCAGCTCTTCAGTTCTTGCACAAGAGGCCGCGACGACAGAAAAAAAAGAAGCCTCACTTGAACAGATTACCGTTACTGCGCAAAAGCGTACTCAGTCAATTCAGGAAGTACCTATTTCTGTTGCGACGCTAAGCGGTGAGAAATTCGAAAGCCTATTCTCTGGCGGTGAAGATATTCTTGCTCTAGCGGTTCGCGTACCTGGTCTTTATGCTGAGTCATCAAATGGTCGTGTTGCACCGCGTTTTTATATTCGTGGTCTAGGTAACACCGACTTCGACCTTGCTGCATCACAACCTGTTTCTATTATCATGGACGAAGTGGTAATGGAAAACGTGGTACTTAAAAGCTTCCCGCTTTTCGACGTTCAGCAAGTTGAAGTACTTCGTGGTCCACAAGGTACACTATTTGGTCGTAACACCACTGCTGGTATCATCAAATTTGATACAGTAAAACCAACCCAAGACGTTGAAGGTTACGCGAAAGCAGGCTTCGGTTCATACGGTACAATGAACTTCGAAGGCGCTGTTAGCGGCGGTCTTACTGACGAACTTTCTGCCCGTCTTTCGGTATTGTCACAAGAGCGTGATGATTACATCGACAACGCAGCAACAGGTCAAAACGACGCATTAGGCGGCTTCGACGAAAAAGCATGGCGCTTACAGCTTCTATGGGAGCCATCAGCGGACTTCTCTGCACTTCTCAACGTACACGGCCGCGACTTAGACGGTACTGCTTCAATTTTCCGTGGAAACGTTTTTAATAAAGGCAGCAATGACCTTAACGATAGCTACGACCGCGAAACAGTAAGCTACGATGGCGATCTAGAAGGTAACGGTACAGATAACAACCCACAGTCTTACGAAGGTTTAGGTGCATCACTTAAATTAGAATACGACATGGACGATGTAACCTTTACTTCAATCTCTGCAATTGAAACCGCTGAAGGTTCAAGCCTTGGCGACATCGACGGCGACGCGATTGCTTCACAAAACTTTGTAACTCAAGATAACCTTGACGATCTAGAGCAGTACACGCAAGAATTTCGTTTAGCAAGCAACACCAGCGACCCAATGAACTGGCAAGTAGGTGCTTTCTATTACGATGCATCGTTCAACGTAACCAGCATCGACGGTTTCTTTGGCGCGACTACGGTATTCCATGAAAACCAAACATGGGCGGTATTCGGTCAGTCATCTTACCAAGTTAACGACAAGCTAAACGTTACTGGTGGTATCCGTTACACTCACGACAAGAAGTCTCTTGTGGTTGGCGAACAGAACGTTGACGGCTTTGCCGTTGTTCTAGGTATTGCTGCCGTTCAGGATTACGAAGACATCAACGTAGATGACGGTCAAACAAGCTTTGAACTAAGTGCAAACTACCGTGTAACTGACGACATGTCTGTTTTTGCTCGCTATGCTAATGGTTTCAGAGCGCAAACTATCCAAGGTCGTGACGTCGCATTTGAAGGTGCACCTTCAGTTGCAGACGCAGAAACGATCAACTCTTTTGAAGTGGGTATTAAGTCAGACCTATTCGACGACACGCTACGTCTAAACGCTGCTGCGTTCTACTATACCGTTGATGACATGCAGTTCTCGGCCATTGGTGGTGGTAACAACTTTACTGCGCTAGTGAATGCTGACGAAGGTGAAGCTTATGGTTTTGAAGTAGACGCTCAATGGCTAGCGACTGACGAACTTACCTTTACTGCTGGCTACAGCTACAACCACACTGAAATCAAAGATGATTCTCTAACGGTTGCACCTTGTGGTACAAGCGCATCTGATGGCTTCACTGGCTACTGTACAGTAACTGATGAGCGCCCAGATGGATTCAATGCAATCATTGACGGAAACCCTTTCCCGCAAGCACCTGAATCAATCTTTAACTTCACTGCACGTTACACTATCCCTATGGGTGATGACGGTGAGTTCTTCGTGTTTACTGATTGGGCGTTCCAAGGTGAAACCAACATCTTCCTATATGAAGCGGTTGAGTTTACTACAGACGACAATTTCGAAGGCGGTCTACGCATTGGTTCGCACAACTACACGGTAGCGCTATTCGGTCGTAACATAACAGACGAAGACAACGTTAAAGGTGCAATCGACTTTGCAAACTTAACGGGTATCGTAAACGAACCTCGTATTTGGGGTGTTGAGTTTAAATACACTTACTTCTAAGCAAAGATAAGTAGTTAGTTCTATTCATTCGAGCTATCTACCGATTGCGTAAATAGGCGGTAACGTTGAACAACGTTACCGCTTTTTTGTGCCTGTTACGCCGCCATATGAATATCAGACGTAGGCATTTGTACTAGCTGCTGTAATTTTCTGCACACTTCCACCCAGCGGGCAACTTTCTGGTAGTAGACCTGCTCAATTAACTGCCCTTTTTCATTAAACAAAAAGCTCGCTAATTTCCCCTTATTACCCGGCATATAAAAGTGATGCACGGTAAATTGATGAGACAAAGGGGCATGTGCCACCTTTTGATACATACAGAAAGGCAACCCATTTGCGCGCTCGTCGCCCCCAGTCAAGCGGCTACGGCGTTGAAACGTGTCTGATCCGAATTCTGCCATAATGCCGTGTTTTGAAATAAGCTGATCAACCGCTTTAATGCCTGTTTGCATAACTATCTCCTAAACGTTGCGCTCTTTAGCGAACCAAGATAAGACTCAAAATAAACCATACTGATATTTATACAGTATATGTCCATTTATTTAAAATGCAAACAAAAAAGCCGCTTTTTAAAGCGGCTTCTATTTAATAGCAGTATATATGCGCTAGTTGAGAGCGGATTCCAAAAAGGCCCACTGGTCGGCATACCCTTCTATTTGCATCCACGTTGGCGTACCCGCACCGTGACCAGCTCGAGTTTCAACACGAAGTAGAATTGGGTTATCGCAGCTTTGGTCAGCCTGTAGTTGAGCTGCAAATTTATAGCTATGCCACGGCACAACACGGTCATCGTGATCACCTGTAGTAACTAATGTAGCTGGGTAGCACGTGCCCGGCTTAGTGTTGTGAAGTGGCGAATAAGCATAAAGCGCTTCAAATTCGTCTTTGTTTTCACTTACCCCATAATCAGAGGACCATGCTCGCGCATTTGCACTAGGTGTGTGATAGCGAAGCATATCTAACACGCCGACTGCAGGTAAGGCAGCAGAGAAGAGATCCGGGCGCTGTGTTAAGGTCGCACCAACAAGCAAACCGCCATTCGACCCACCTTGAATACCCATTTTCTCAGGCGTGGTGTAGCCACTTTCAACCAAATACTCGCCCGCTGCGATAAAGTCATCAAATACGTTTTGCTTATCTAACTTAGTCCCAGCCTTGTGCCACTGTTGCCCATACTCACCACCACCACGTAAGTTAGCTATGGCCAGTACATTGCCCTGCTCTACCCATACCATGCGTGATACTGAATAGCGGGGCAGCAGTGAAATATTAAAACCACCATACCCGTACAGTAACGTTTTATTATTTCCATCTAGCTTCAAGCCTTTTTTATGCACGATAAACATGGGAACTTTTGTTCCATCTTTACTGGTGTAAAAAATTTGCTTTGTTTCGTAATCATCATAATTAACACCTGTATCGATGGATTTAAATAATGATGACTCGCCGCTTTTTACGTCGTACGCAAATACTTGGCCAGGATTTGTGAATCCCGTAAGTTTATAGAACGTTGTATCGGCATTTTTGCTTCCGTAAAACCCGCTTACACTTCCAATATCAGTAAACGCAATTTCATCTATTTTCTCGCCGTTTAAATCAAATACACTTACCTGCCCTTTTACATCTTTTAGATACTGAGCAAAAAGTTTTTCACCCAATAGTGAAACGCTCGACAAGGTATCAGATGTACTTTCAATTACGGTTTCCGTTGCTTTAACGCCACCATCGAAATCAACCTTAATAACCTTACCTGTAGGGGCATTTGCTGTAGATGTGAAAAATAACTCGTCGTCATGCTCGCCAATTAGGTCGTAACGGCCATCCCATTTGTCGAAAACCGGAACGAGCTCACTGTTATCATTTACCAGCGATTTAGCATAAACACCATTCGCCTGATATCCCTCGAACACAGAAATGAGCAGTGTTTTGCCATCTTGAACAACCGAAGGATAAGGGTTCCATGTAGGTTTATTGTCAAACGCAAAAACCTTTTTGTCTTCACTTTGCGCTGTACCTATTGCGTGAAAATAGATAGATACGGTTTGGCTATCATCATACTTACCAGCTTCATTTTGGGGGTAACGTGAATAGAAAAAGCCGCTTTCATCGGGCAACCACGCGATATTTGAAAACTTAATGCCTTTAATAGTGTCAGTTAAATCCGACTTCTTACTGGTGTCACGAACGTGAATAGTTTTCCAGTCTGTACCACCGTCAGAAAGCATGTAGGCCAAGAACGAGGCTTTAGGGCTTAGTTCAGTTGACGCCATAGACACTGTGCCATCTTCACTCAATGTATTTGGGTCAATCAGTACTTCAGGCTCACCGTTAACGCCGTCAGCCATATAAAGCACATATTGGTTTTGCAAGCCGTCGTTATAAGAATAAAACAGCTTGCCGTTTACCATATATGGTGTTGAGTATTTTTCGTAGTCCCACAGCGCTGTTAGACGTTCTTTGTATCTTTCTCTAGAGGGCAATTCAGCCAGGTAAGGACGAGCAAGGGTGTTTTGAGACTCAACCCAAGCACTTACCTCTTCGCTCTTTTCTTCTTCTAGCCAGCGGTATGGGTCGCTCACTACAGTGCCATGATAGTTGTCTTGCTGAGTCACAGTTTTGGTTTCTGGATAGTCGGACACTTTTGGCATGCCGCCACTTTGTGATTCACCTTGCACTGAACTAGTAGATTCGGTATACGAGCTTGTACACGCCAAGGTTAAACCTGCTGATGCCGCTACTATGGCAGCGTATATTAGATTTTTCTTCATTTTTATTCCTTAAACGAAAAATGCCGGTTTCAACCGGCATTTTCTATTTAGCTTTCTGTCGTAACTTGCGTATGTTTTCGACCTTTAAACACGCTTTTAAGGTCATTTAAAATAAGGTACAGCGCTGGGACAAGCAGCAAGGTGATCACCGTGGCGAACAAAATACCGAAGGCCAATGAAATAGCCATTGGGATCACAACTTGAGCCTGTAAACTGCGCTCAAAAACAATTGGCATAAGCCCCATAAACGTTGTTAGTGAGGTGAGGATAATTGCTCTGAAACGCTGAGTACCTGCGCTAATAGCAGCATCCATTAGCGACATGCCTTCTTTGCGCGCACGGTTAACGAAATCCACCATGATCAAGCTGTCGTTAACTACAACCCCAGACAACGCAATTATACCGCAGATAGAAAGTACGCTTACCGCCATACCTAACACCAAATGCCCCACAATGGCGCCTACGATACCAAAAGGTATAACCGACATAATAATAAACGGCTGGCTGTACGATTTAAGCGGAATAGCAAGCAAGGTGTAAATGGCAAAGAGCGCAAATAGAAGCCCCTGCATTAGGCTGATCATAGCGTCAGCCTGCTCTTTCGAGTTACCTTGAAGCTGGAAGTCCACCTTGGGATACCGCGCTAGTAGATCCGGCATCAAATTTTCAATCACATCATTGGTTACTTCTGACGGGTCAAGCAACGCTTTATCCACTGCACCAGTTACGGTTACCGAGCGTTTACCATCGACACGAATAATTGAATCAAAGCCCTGACCAACTGTAAATGTCGCCACCTGCTCAAATGGAATTTCTTGTCCATTTGGCGCGCGGATACGCATGTTTTCAAGGTGCTCTATAGAGCTACGTTCCGTTTTCGGATAACGCACCATTACTTTGATTTCTTCATCGTCACGCTGGATACGCTGAACTTCCGCACCATAGAAACCAAAGCGAACCTGCTGACCTAAATCACGCAAAGAAATACCTAGCGCATCAGCCTGAGGTTTCAGCGCGAGTTGAATTTCTTCGCTTCCGCCTGAGAAGGTGTCGTTAATGTCGGTAACACCTTCGTATTTATCCAACGCTTCTTTAAGTTCATCACTTATCGAACGAAGGGCCTTAATATCGCTTGAGCTAAATTCAAAGCTCAGGTCTGAACCACCACCAGGCCCCCCCGGAGAGCTAATATTAAACGACTTAACACCTGGGATTTCTGGTAACTCTTGACGCCACATGTCTTGAATTTCAAAGTCTGTCAGCGTACGCGTTTCACCTTTGGTAAGCTCTGCGAAAATCTCTCCCCCAAGGTTGCCGTTATCAAAGGCAATGGCGTGCTTTATAACGTTTTCACCCGACTCTTCAGCTACTTTGTCGTCCATGCGGTGCATGGCCTCGCGAAGCGTAGTCAGTACATTATCACGCTGTTCAAGCGATGAGCCTGGCTCAAGCTCGAAACTTGCAATCATAAAATCGCTAGGAATATTCGGGAAAAATACGAAACGTACAATACCACCACCGAACAGGCCTACTGTGAGGATCAGCATAGCCATAAACACAGCAACCGTGGTGTAGCGATTTCGTACAGCTGTAGCCAAAAATGGCGCGTATTTATTGTTTATAAACGTCTTAATACCTTCGCTGAAGAAATCTCGGAACTTTTGAAATCTGTTCGCCTTTTCAGGATCGTATGGCTTAAGCTTCATGTGCACCAAGTGAGCCGGCAATATTAGTTTGGACTCAATGAGCGAGAAAATAAGGCACACGATAACCACCATACCGATGGTTTTCCAAATAATTCCAAACGGCCCAGATACCATCAGCATGGGCGAGAATGCTGCAATGGTTGTCAACACGCCAAATGTCGCTGGCATAGCGACCTTTTTGACGCCCGCTATCACGTTTTCAGCGCTATGGCCTTTTTTGTCTATTTCAGAATACGCAGATTCCCCCATGATAATGGCGTCGTCAACCACAATACCCAGCACAAGAATAAACGCGAACAGGCTAAGCATGTTGATAGACACACCAACCATATCTAGCGGCATAACTAACAAGGTGCCAAGAAAACAAACCGGCAAGCCCACAATGACCCAAAACGCGAGCTTAATTTTTAAAAACAAAGAAAGTACCAAGAAAACCAGAAGCGCGCCGAAGAACATGTTTTCCAGCATCATGTTAAGTCGGTCAGCTAAGTAGAACGAACTGTCGCCCCACGTATCAGCTGTTATATGCGCCGGAAATTCCGATTTCTGACTCTCAATATAGGTATTAACTTGCTCAGAGATTTCTAATGCGTTTTGATCACCTACCGCACGCACTCGCAAACTAACAGCGGGTTTATCGTCGAATAGCGCATATTGGTTATTTTCAATAAAACCATCGTTGATATACGCCACATCACCTAATGTCACGCGCGTGCCGTTACTGTTTGTTACTAAAACAATCTGCGAGAAATCCCAGCCCGTATAGGCTTGCCCTTTCGTTCTAAGCAGAATATCGCCATTTTCAGTGCGAATTGAGCCGCCAGGTAAGTCGACGCTGGTTTGACTTAAACGCGCAACGACATCGGCGAATGTAAGGTTGTATTTTTGCAAATCGACTTCCGAAAGCTCAACGGAAATCTCATAATCCCTTGCCCCAACAACTTGAACACTTGAAATACCAGGTAGGTTAGCAATGTCGTCGCGCAAATCTTTGGCAAACTCTTTTAACTCCCGTTCAGACGCGTCGCCGTAAACCGAGAGCCAAATTACGTCTTGTTGTATTTTTTGACGGTAAATAACGGGCTTTTCAGTGTCTGCGGGGAAGCTCGGAATAGCGTCAACTTGTACTTTTACTTCATCAAGTAAAGATTGAACATCATAGTCTTCTTCCACCTGAATACTTACCGTACCCATACCTTCAACGGCTGTGGAATTAAGCTGCTTAATACCCTCTAAGTCTTTAATTGACTCTTCAATTTTAAGCAGTACGCCCTCTTCTACTTCTTGTGGTGCGGCCCCCAAATACGGCACGCGAACATTAATAACGTCTATCTCGAAATTGGGAAATACTTGCTTCTGAATACTGAAGGCACCAAATAATCCGCCAACTACAAGCAACCACATCAGAAGGTTTGCAGCTACGCTGTTACGCGCGAACCAGGCAATAAGCCCTTTATTGGTATCAATACGGCTCATTCGCTATCACCTTCCGTGGACGTGCTCTCTACTTTATCGTTATCTTCGCTAGCATCCGATTCAGCGGCATCAGATAGCACTGGCTCATCACCTGGTAGACGAACTTTCATGCCATTATACGGGTTTGGTACGGCACTTCTCACTACCAGGCTTCCATGCTCAATACCAGAACGAATAAACACTTCTTTAGCGGTTGTACGCGCAACCTCAACAGGCTTTATTTCAATCTCACGATTGTCGTTAACAGTCAGTACGGTATTGTCTAAACGTAAAATGCTACGAGGCAACACCACCAATTCTTCATTCTGACGAGACGTGATTTCTGCTTCTACAAACTGACCAAAACGAAGGGGGGCATTATGTGAAGATTTCAGATTGTAAGGATCTTGTACTTCTACAATGGCATATACTACCCGGCTGCCCGTATCTAAGATACCTTCTGAACGCACCAGTTTACCTTCCCAAGTACGTTTCACACCGCCCACAGAGGCCGTTAACGAAACCGGAGCGCCGTCATTGGATTGTCCTGCAATATTGATAAACATTAAATCGCTGTCAGTAATAGGCAGCCTGACTTCTGCAGTATCGGTGGAGTACACTGTACCAAGTACTGCGCCCATTGATACAAACTGACCCAGGTCAATATTACGTTCAACCACAATGCCATTATAAGGGGCTGTAATTTGCGTTCTTGCTAAGTTGCGTTTTGCACGCTCTAGTTTGGCTTCTGCAGCTTTAACGTTTGCTTGTTCTTTTGCCAGTTGCGGCTTACGTAAACCCAACTCAGGCGGTGCAACGCTACTCACCGATCGCCATTCTTGCTCTGCTACTTTGCCGCGAGCTATTTCTTCTTGAAGCGCTGCTTGCGCTTGAGCTAATTCAGCCTCTGCAAGCTTAAGATCCGTGCGATAATCATCTTGTTCAAGTGTTGCCAGCACATCCCCTTTTTTGAATGTACCGCCAGCTATAAATACATCAGACAAACTCACTACTTGGCCACTGACCTGCGCACTTAACGCAGTTTTATTTCGTGGAACAACGTTACCCTGAGATTTTACGATAAAGCTCACGGCCTCTGCTGTTGCTTCTTTCGCTTCAACCAAAAAAGCTGGAATTTCCACGGGTACTTGCTCTGGTGGCTTACGTGATTTGATCATGACTGTCGCGGCGATAAACGCGACCAAAACTATGATTAGTGGAATGCCACTTTTCATCAAGATGGAGTTTTTCATTTACTATCCCTAGGAACGAAGGAAATCCACGCGAGTGAAACGGACGCAACGATTTATTGCACTTTCACATACCACCTGATAACCCACGAAAATCTATTATTATTGTTTCAACACTAGTGTACTGATTTGTGGTTATTGTGCCCACTTAAGATTGTTAAATTTTGTGTCTGTTAATTGTTTTTAAAATACACATAAAAATCAGCCGCCCTAATATAAAAAATTATCAAAAGAATACAAAGTAAGATTGATAATTATCAGATTTTCGTTGATTATTTAATCACTCATTGGTTATGAGTTAACCGGCGGTTGTTATTTGAGCTTAGTCTTTAATGCGAAGTAGCCTCGGGAATGATTTCGCTACGTTGAAGGGAAAACACATTATGAGTCTCAAGAAACAATACCTTAAATCAAAACCTCTGTGCAAAGTGACATTTCGACTAAATGCGGAAGCGGCGCAAGACGCCAAAGAAGCAGCGTTGTGTGGTGACTTTACTGACTGGAAATCACAGCCACTAACGATGAAGAAACTGAAAAGTGGAGACTTCACGTTAACGGTGGATTTAGAGAAGGATCACGAGTACCAGTTTCGCTATCTCATTGATGGTGAAAAATGGGAAAACGATTGGGAAGCAGATGCTTATATTCCCTCACCTGTGAGCATAGAAGACAACTCAGTGGTGCGCGTTTAAATTATTGTTCCATTAAAAAACATACCCGTAACTACTCTAGGTATTTTATAACGATTCCCTACAAAAAAGGCTGCGTATACGCAGCCTTTATCTTCATTTTGCTAAACCTTAAAATTCGATTTACAACGAATTTTCCAGCTCTGGAAGTACATCAAACAAGTCGCCTACTAACCCGTAGTCTGCAACCTGGAAAATTGGCGCTTCCTCATCTTTGTTGATAGCAACAATGACTTTAGAGTCTTTCATACCTGCAAGGTGTTGAATAGCGCCCGAGATACCTACCGCGATATAAAGCTGAGGCGCAACAATTTTACCTGTTTGACCTACCTGCATATCATTCGGAACGAACCCAGCATCTACTGCGGCGCGTGATGCACCAATAGCAGCACCTAGCTTGTCAGCAATGCCCTCAAGAAGCTTGAAGTTGTCACCGTTTTGCATACCACGGCCACCTGAAATTACCACTTCTGCTGCAGTTAATTCAGGTCGCTCAGACTCAGTCAGCTCTGCCGATACGAAATCAGACTTATCACTGCCTTTTACAACGTCCACTGCTGCAACTTCTGCGCTGCCGCCTGTTGTTGCAGCATCAAATGATGCAGCTCGTACAGTAATGACCTTCTTCGCGTCAGATGATTGTACGGTAGCAATAGCGTTACCTGCGTAAATTGGGCGTACAAACGTGTCTTCACTCTCTACACCAATGATGTCAGAGATTTGCGCTACGTCTAATAAAGCCGCTACGCGAGGCATGAAGTTCTTACCTGTAGTGGTTGCAGCAGCAACAATGTGGCTGTAGTCAGCAGCAAGTTCTACTACTAAATCAGCCGTATTCTCAGCAAGCTGATGCTTGTAAGCAGCATTGTCAGCAACAAGTACTTTTGCAACACCATCAATTTGCGCCGCAGCTTCAGCTACTGCTTGGCAACCTTCACCTGCGACTAGCACGTGAATATCGCCACCCATTTTCTGCGCGGCATTCACAAGCTTATGCGTTTCAGTCTTTAAGCTTGCATTATCGTGTTCTGCATATACGAGTACGCTCATGAGATCACCTTTGCTTCATTTTTTAACTTGTCTACCAACTCAGCAACATCTGCCACTTTAATGCCACCCTCGCGCTGAGGCGGAGGCGTCACTTTTAGCACCTTAACGTTTGAGTCAAGTGAAACACCAAAATCCGCAGCCGCTTTAACGTCTAACGGTTTGCGTTTTGCTTTCATGATATTAGGAAGCGATGCATAGCGCGGCTCGTTCAAGCGAAGATCTGTAGTTACTACCGCTGGAAGCGAAAGTGCAACAGTTTGAAGACCGCCGTCAATTTCACGGGTTACATGTACTTTTTCGCCGTCAACAACGACTTCTGACGCAAAAGTGCCCTGTGGCATGCCAGTTAATGCAGCAAGCATCTGTCCTGTTTGGTTATTGTCAGAGTCGATACTCTGCTTACCAAGAATAACAAGCTGTGGTTGCTCTTCTTCAACTACTTTAGATAACAGCTTCGCCACTTGAAGTGAATCAAGGTTCTGGTCGGTATCGATTTGAATACCACGGTCAGCACCTAGGGCTAGTGCTGTACGTATTTGTTCTTGGCAGCTCTTATCACCAATTGAAACAACAACGATTTCAGTGGCCACACCTTTTTCTTTTAATCGAACGGCTTCTTCAACAGCAATTTCGCAAAAAGGGTTAATGGCCATTTTTGCGTTGGTAAGATCTACGCCAGACTCATCGGCCTTCACTCTTACCTTAACGTTGTAGTCGATCGCGCGTTTGACCGGTACGAGTATTTTCATATTTACCTCAATTGTTGAGTTCGTCGGTGTCTATTACGTTTCATTAATAATTAACTATTAATAATTAAAAACGTATTACTTCACCACGCTTTTTGAAACTTTAACAATGTGCTCTACGTTAAAAAAGAATCCGTGGAACGTACGTTTTTTAAAGGCTAGCCTTAAAACGCCGTTAACACCACGTTTACGAGCAGTTATAATACACTGCCAGTTAACGTTAACGTAAACTGCTTTGCAATGTACTTACTGTTGACGTAAACGTCAACCTGCATTACCTTGCAAAACGACAATTAATTTACATGTTTTTGACACAAAGCATTATTTGTTTCATCAATAGTGCATTATAAAAATACAAACATAAGGAGCCTCCCGTGGAACGAGAATCGATGGAGTTTGACGTAGTCATCGTCGGTGCCGGCCCAGCTGGATTATCAACGGCTTGTAAGCTTATGCAGCTTGCAAATGAAAAAGACCAAGAGCTAATGGTTTGTGTGGTCGAAAAAGGCTCCGAGGTAGGTGCACACATTCTTTCTGGTGCCGTGTTTGAGCCGCGCTCACTAAACGAACTTTTCCCTGATTGGAAAGAAAAAGGTGCACCTCTCAATACACCAGTAATTGAAGACCACATTTACCTACTTAATGATGAGACTTCAGCGAAAAAGTTACCTAACGCTATTACTCCGAAAACCATGCACAACGATGGCAACTATATTGTGTCTATGGGTAATGTGTGTCGCTGGTTGGCAGAACAAGCTGAACAACTAGGTGTTGAAGTATTCCCTGGCTTTGCGGCCTCTGAAGTCATTTACAATGAAGATGGCAGTGTTGGCGGTGTACTTACCGGCGACATGGGCGTGGGTGAAAACGGCGAACCTAAAGATGGCTACATGCCAGGTATGGAACTACGCGCTAAATACACAGTGTTTGCAGAAGGCTGTCGCGGTCACTTAGGAAAAGAGCTCATTTCGCACTTTAAGCTGGACGAAGACAGTTCACCGCAACATTATGCTATTGGCTTTAAAGAGATTTGGGATATAGACCCATCCAAGCACCAGCCAGGGCTTGTGGTTCACAGTGCAGGCTGGCCACTTGACGATGCAACAGGCGGTAGCTATTTATACCACGCTGAAGATAACCAAGTGTTCGTTGGCCTAATCGTAGACCTAAACTACGACAATCCATACCTAAGCCCATTTGATGAATTTCAACGCCTAAAGCACCACCCCGTATTTAAACAGTACCTTGAAGGCGGTAAACGTGTCTCTTATGGCGCAAGAGCTATCGCTAAAGGTGGGTTTAACTCGTTGCCTAAAATGACCTTCCCAGGTGGTTTACTCGTCGGCTGTGAAGCCGGAACGCTAAACTTTGCCAAAATTAAAGGTAATCACACGGCCATGAAGTCGGGCATGCTTGCAGCAGAGAGTATTTTTGAAGCCATTTCAGAAAATGCTGAGGCACCAGTAAAAGAGTTAACAAGCTTTACAGAGAAATTTAAATCATCGTGGCTATACGACGAATTGTTCCGCTCTCGTAACTTTGGCCCCGCTATCCACAAACTCGGAAATTTCTGGGGTGGCGCATTTAACACGCTAGAGCAAAATATCTTTAATGGTAATTTGTTTTTCACTATGAAAGACGAACATAAAGACTACGCACAGCTTAAAGAAGCGAAAGATGCAAAAGAGATTTCATATCCTAAGCCAGATGGCGTGTTAAGCTTTGATAAATTGTCTTCTGTATTTTTATCTAATACAAATCACGAAGAAGACCAGCCTTGCCACTTAAAATTAAAAGACCCGTCTATTCCTTTGCAGGTTAATTTACCTAAATTTGCAGAGCCAGCACAGCGCTACTGCCCTGCTGGTGTATATGAAGTAATTGAAGAGGAAGGTGAAAAACGGTTCCAAATTAATGCACAAAACTGTGTTCACTGTAAAACCTGCGACATAAAAGACCCAAGTCAAAATATTAAATGGGTAGTTCCGGAAGGTGCCGGCGGACCAAATTACCCGAACATGTAATTTAAAGTATTAATTTGCTATTTAACGGATATTTTTAAAAAGCGAGCTTGGCTCGCTTTTTTTTTGTGCTACTTTTATTTATTATCCAATAGAAATTAAGTACAACGTATTAAGGTTAATTAATGAGCGATTTTTTAGATATTTTAACCCATGGAAGACGTTTACAAGGTGCTGTTAAGGAATTAAGCATTGAAGAACTTGAACAAATTCAAGAAAAACTTAGCGGTATAATTGAGAAAAGAAAAGAAAAATTAGTAGAACAAGAAAAGCTTGAGAAAGAAAAATTAGAGAAGCTCGCTGCTATTAAAAAGCAAATGGAAGAAGCGGGTTTAAATGTTGAAGATCTACAGGCATTAAATGTAGAAACAAACAAAAAGGTTGGCAAAAAACGTCCGGTTAAATACAAGCTTGTTGATAGCAAAGGTGAAGAACACCTTTGGACAGGTATTGGACGCATGCCTCGCGTTTATAAAGAAGCGCTAGATAGCGGTAAGTCACTCGACGATTACGCCATTAATTAATTGAAATTGTGAATTAAACAAGGCCTGTTTTTACAGGCCTTATTTTGTTTGAACAGCATGTTCAGAAACGGATAAGTATATTGTGAAGTTGAACTACAAACTTTCGGAATGCGCTTCTACCTCTCCCTGGCTGATTCTCATTCATGGACTATTTGGAAATGCCGATAATTTAGCCGGCATTAAGCGCCACTTTGAGTCTAATTACAACGTGATCAGCATTGATCTGCCTGACCACGGTGAATCCCCATGGACATCTTCATTTTCTGTCGACGATGCTGCAAATGGGGTGTTCGAGATTATGCAATCGCTTAATATTGGAGAAAGCGCGGTTTTAGGCCACTCATTAGGCGGCAAAGTAGCCATGAGATTAGCCTTAAACCACGGCGACGTTGTTTCTCACCTCATTGTCGCCGATATTGCACCAGTATCTTACGACCATAGCCACCAAACCGTATTTGATGGACTCAAGGCCGTTCCCTTAGATGCAATTCAAAGTAGAAAAGATGCTGAAAAAGAAATGGCTAAACATGTGAAAGAGCCAGGCGTTCGACAATTCTTATTGAAGAGCCTATATCAAGATGAAAATGGCGATTGGAAATGGCGTTTTAATGTCGATGGATTAATTGCAAGTTATTCACACATTATTGATTGGGAACAAACAAATCAAACATTTGATGGCGTAACCTTATTCATCAAGGGCAGTGAGTCTGATTATATTACGCCAGCCTATCGCGATGAAATAACACGTTATTTTCCCAAGGCTAAAGCACATGTAATAGAAGGTACTGGCCACTGGTTACATGCAGAAAAGCCAGCGGTCTTTAACGCCGTTGTAGAAAGAACGCTCAATAAATCGTCTTAAAGAAGGGTTTTCATCATCATTTAAGATGAGAATGACTATTATTACCTATTTTTGAACGATTTAGGCTCTTACAGGCGTATATACTGTGATATAGTTGCGCCAGATTTTTTTAAGTAACAACACTATGCTTGCAGAAAATTACGAACTCATTGAGTCCATCATGCTGTATGGCGGCTTATCTATCCTTTTTGGGTTGATGGGTTTTGCTGTACACGATGTACTGCGTAAGAACGATGTGCCACTTATTGGACGAGTGGTAACGTACGGTGTGCTAGGTTTAGGCGCATTAGGGTTTCTTGCGAAGGGCATTATTGAATGGTTTTGGCTAAGCACAGGCGTTTAATTAGTAACGATTAATAGAGGTTAGATATGGCAAGCGTTGGCCTATTTTTCGGAAGTGACACGGGTAATACCGAACATGTTGCGAAAATGATCCAGAAGGAATTGGGTAAACAGCTAATTGATGTTAAAGACATTGCCAAGAGCAGTAAAGAAGACATCGCTGAATTTGATTTGCTTATTTTTGGTATCCCTACGTGGTACTACGGTGAAGCGCAATGCGATTGGGATGATTTCTTTCCTGAACTAGAGCAAATTGACTTCAACGACAAGTTAGTTGCTATTTTTGGCTGCGGTGACCAAGAAGACTACGCGGAATACTTCTTAGACGCTATGGGTATGGTACGCGATATCGTAGAAGCCAAAGGCGCTATCTTAGTGGGTCAGTGGTCGACTGAAGGTTATGATTTTGAAGCGTCTAAAGGTATGGCTGACGACAATCACTTTGTTGGCTTGGGTATTGACGAAGACCGTCAACCAGAACTAACAGAATCTCGCGTTAAAGCGTGGTGTAAGCAAATTCACGATGAACTTTGCTTGGCCGAACTTGCATAAGCTTAAAAAAAAGACCGCGTTTCTATCGATCTGCGGTCTTTTTCATTACTTCTCTTTTATCCGGTGCATGCTGAAGCAATCCCTCCTAGCGTTTAATCTGTCTTACGAAAGGTGCTGTAGCAATCATCATCATTAAAAAGATGATGCCAGATGACGGTGCGGAAACCTGTGTAGTTACTCTTGCACTCCTCGCGTCAACATTGGTAAGGTCATTTCCTTGGCCATCGCCCAATAACAAAACCGTCAAGTCAAGATCGGTAAACTCCCCCATTTCTAAATCAATCACGTTAAAAGTTAGAGAAGCAAGTGTAGTTACGGTTGATTGCAAAAACTCAAGGTCACTTGAAAATAGAAAACTGAATAAATTCAAGTTTATTGAGTTTCCTGCTGCGTTAAGCCCGCTCATGGTGTCATCGGTGTAAGCATCAGCAGTTAAATCAAAGAAATCATTTGTAATTATACTTCCTAGCGCGTCGCTGTAGTCAAAACTAACAAAGCTAAGCACCGTATTATCAAATGAAACGTCAACATCAAATACGCCTATCGTAGTATCGATTGGGTCGCCAAGATCACCTGCTATGAGGTCAACAGTAACCACTTGCCCTGTACCCGAAACCTGAATAGAGGGTGACAGTGCAATAAATACAGCGTGCACAGGTAACGAAGCCGTCGCAAATAAAGCAGTAATCGAAAACAGCATTGCTTTAATGATTTTTTTCATAACACTTTCCTTATAGTCTTTATTGCGGAGCAGTCACTGCACAGCGCGCATTGGTACAAGAATCTACACACGCTCTTGCATCGAGCCTGTTTATTACTCCATTGTTATCAATATCTAACGGATCATTCGCAGCTGCAGGTCCAGACGCCGAAATAATCAGGTTTAAATCAAATCTATCAACGAAGCCATCTTCATTAACATCACACGCACCAACCTCTGCCAGCGTAGCTAGCGCTAAGTCTGAAAAATGGGGGCTATCACCATCATCATTGGGACGAAGCTCTACCCTCATTTGCATGAATCGGCCCACTGCTCCCAAACCAGGATTGCCATTCGACGCATCTTGATAACTGATAAGCTCTAACTGGTTTTCAACATCTGACGCTCTGTAACGTACTCGAATGCTTGAACCTGGAGGGATATCGCCATCGGGTTCATTGTTCCAAGAAACCATGTCCCATTCAGTACCGGGGCTACCACTATCTCTTGTCACTATCCAAATACCGCTTCTATCGGTTACATTTCGTGCAGCAAAGCCTGTAGAGTCACTGTAGGTGTAAGGGTTTGCACCGACGGGTTTAATGAGTAACTGATTACCTGTTGCTCCATCAAATTTCGCCACATTATTACTATTTAAGCCCATAACCCAAACATTTTGGTTACTGTCCACAGCTACCCCTACTGATGTTGAAGTTGGGTTCGGCGTAGACCAGACTCTTGTGCCGTCGGGCCGTGTTTTGATGACGGTAAACATGCCACTGATCAAGTTGCCATCACCATCGGCGGAAATACCATTTTGAGAATTGCCATTGGGAGCCAAAGTAAACTGACCAGTTAGAGGGTCTCCATCATTGGCTGGGGCGGCCCCCTCAGGTGCGTTAGGGTCATATTCATTAAAATCTCGCCCAGAACGCCCGTAATAAACTTTATCGTTTGCTAATGCTATTCCGTAGCCACTGGCGCGAATTGACTTTGTTCCCAAGAAGGGATCGGTTGCAGTATCTACTAAGTTTGTGTCTATAACAGCCATGGTTGATGAGAGCGTAGCGCTCCACAAGATTCCATCTCCGTCAACTAAACATCCATACGGGCTATGTCCTGGCGTTGAGATAGGTCCATTGAGTACCGTACCATCATCTGAATCTACACGATAATACTCAGAATCGCTGAACATCCCAACCCAAATATTTCCATCTGGGGCAATACATAGTGAACGGCCTAACCCACGGTCCCCACCTATCTGTTTGACCCAAGCAATTCGTTCATCAACTATTTCATCTGCGTCATATATACCATTACCATTACTATCAACAGGCATTGGCATTTCGTTCGGATCGTTTCTATCAATAGAGCAATCTCCATTTACATCTCTTGACGTGTCAATGACCCCGTTGCCATTTCTGTCAATACCGCCCTCAGCCAAAATTTTCATAACACTAGGTGGCTTGTTGTCGAAATGACGGTTAGCAACGTACACGTTGCCTTCTATATCGACTGCTGTTCTTGAAGGAGCAGGTCCTGAGTAGGCTCCATGAAAGTTAGTAAAAAACCAAGTACTGTACCGTGCTTCTTCGCAATCAGTATCTGTGTTTATTTTTGATACCGAGTCCTCACCTGCATTTGCTACCCAAAGTACTGGAAAAGTAGAGCCTGTTTCACTAAGTACCAGCGATTCTGTAAGTGCATCGTATTCCAGCGAATTAAGGCTACCCTGCACAAAGTCGCTATCTATGGTGTAAACCACTTCCTGAGAAGAAAGTGCACTTGAAGCAATTGCTAACGTCAAACCTAAAGAAACAAAAAGTGATGGTTTTGCTTTTTTAATCATTTTCATAATTACATCCTCTGTTTTCTCTATGCCTTATTGACGTGCACTAATTGATGACACTTCTTTTCCATCAATAACAGCAGTTATCCTCACTGTATTCGCGTCACTCAATGCTCTGAACGTTAATTCAAATTGGCCAGAGCTATCTGTATACACTGTCTCTTCAGATAAGAGTGCACCAGAAGTATCATCTAAGGCTTTGATATCAATGTAAGTGCTAGAAGGTGCACCTCCTCCACTGACATGAATGTCTTCGTTCATTGATAATACGGATGGGGAATTTAGCCAGGCTGCCTCAGCAGCATACGCGTACAGCGAGATCGAGTGTGCTGCGAAAACTATCCCCGAAAGGGCCAGTAATTTTCGCTTCATTAGAAAGTCCTTTATGCAATATTTAAGTAAGTCTTAACGCACTACTAAGACATTAGACCTGATGCATATGCCAAGCCACATTGGGAAACCGCTCAAATTATAACCACTTACAATTTTGCGGTAAGACATAAATTAAAAACATGTAAAAAAAGATGACAGCATTAGGAATAGAAAGACTTTGCAGGTATCCACAATAGTTACTCTCTAGGAAGTGGCCTCACTTTTGGCAATAAATGAAATCCGCTATCTGTAGGCGAAACTGGGGTGTGAGTATGTGTATTAATTTCAAATAAAACGCTCGTGAACCTTCCTTTTACATACTGCGTATAGGTTACGGCCTTTCCATCACTTGACCAAGATGGATTCATTATTTCTATACCGGAAGGTGAAAGTTGTTCGGATATTTTGCTTTCTAAGTTTAATAAGTACAGCTGTCTAGTTGTACCATCTAGCCTGGAGCTCAAGAATAACAAATTATTCGGAGGGAAAAACCGACCTTCAATATCGATGAAGGGACTTTCAACGATTAAATCTAATTGATTGTTAGAAATATCTAGGTGGTAGATGTTTATGTTTTTTTCATACCTAGCCGTTACGTACAGCGAAGAATCAGACTCGCCCCAATCAAAGTCTAATATTCTGTACTGAGTAGGTACTATTTCTGACTTTATACCTTGCTTGGTTAATATCGTTATATTGTCATTTTCAATAACTGCTATTCGGTTTCCGTCCCGTGAAAATTTAGGTGATATAAGTTCGGATTCCTCTGAGGTGTAAACTGTTTGGATATTGGACATTAAATCCACTGTTTTCACTGATTGTTTTTCGTCATCAGTACCAATGAATACTAAAAGATTCTCATTGGGAGAAAACTCTATCCAAGTTGGACTATGCACCGTGTCTACTAGTGTTTTTCGCTTTTTGCTAGCAACGTTATAAAGCTCAATAAATGTTGAATTAAGCGTTCTACCCAGAAACGCCAAGTGGTTTCCATCGAAACTCCATGTAGGATTGAGGTCGTCAAGCTCATTGTTTGTGACTTGGTTAACTTCCTGAGATTTTATGTTTTTGATGTAAATATCTAAATTACCATCTGCATTAGACAAGTAGGCCACGCTTTGCTCACTGTCACCCACTTTTGCTGAGCGCTCATCTGTCGCGCCACAACCGATTAAACCGCAAAGCGAAAAAAAAAGTAGTGTCAATTTACGCGTTGTCATTTCTCTCTCCCTGTAGATAAAAGTAAACTTGCCAACATTTCCATTTTGTTGTACAAAAAAAATACAATTTAGTAAAGAGTCGTTGCTTTATTGATATCATTTACAACAAAGGAAGTTACGATGAATACGAAACTACGCACCTCTAAAGTTAAATTTTACACGTTAATTTTAACCAGTTATTTAGGTATTTCCTCAAGCTCTTACGCAAACGTTTTGCTAGAAGATGACGTCGAAGTTATTGAAATTACTGGAAGTAAGACCTTTGACACTATTTCAACACTCCCCTATACCGCCTACGTGTTAGATAGACAGCCAATAGAAAAGGCAAATTTCAGAAATATCATTGACAACTTCAAGTTAGTACCTGGCGTTCTTGTACAAAAAACCTCTCACGGCCAAGGCTCTCCGTTCATTCGTGGTTTCACTGGATACCGAAATTTGATGCTGATAGACGGGATCAGACTGAATAACTCTACATTTCGCTCTGGCCCCAACCAATATTGGAGTACCATTGACATAGGTTCTGTGCAGCAGATTGAAATAATTAAAGGCCCGCAAGGCGTCGAATACGGATCTGATGGAATTGGCGCTATCGTTAATGCTTCAACAATAACACCAACGTTTAATAAAAACTCACTGCGCTTTATGACGCGACTCGCCGAAGGCGAAAATTCGAATATATTCGGGTCTCGATTAAATCTTTCAAGTTCAGCAGATAGCGCACTCACCATGGGGGTTACGAAAAAAGACTTTGGCGACTTCCAAATGGCTAGCGGTACGCTACAAAACAGCGGCTACGACGAACTAGCTTACGACATCAAGTGGCAAAAGCAATTGGCTAACAGCACAGTCACAATTGCGCACTACGCGGTTAAACAAGATGATGTTCCAAGAACGCATAAAACAATATTTGGCCATTCTTTCGCTGGTACGACAATTGGCAGCGAATTACAAAGAGATCACGACCAAACTCGAAACCTTACCTATGCTAAATTTAGTCATCAGCCATTATCAAACCCTTTTTATACCGACCTAGACCTTACTTTATCCTATCATCAGCAAGATGAAGAGCGCACGCGATTGAGAACAGGTGACAGGTTTGATCAACAAGAAACGAATGTAGCAACGACAGGCATAAGCGCTACACTCTCTAAACACATCAACGATGCTCTTCGTTTCAATTACGGACTTGATGCCTACCATGATGATATAGAAAGCTACGCCAGTAATAATCCCATTCAAGGGCCTGTTGCTGGGGATGCCGATTACCTAAATAGCGGTCTTTTTGCCAAAGTTGTCGGTAACCCAATGGAACAACTCACGTTAGCGCTAGGGGCAAGATATACCTACATTTCTGCAGAATCAGATAAAATTCAAAGCCCTATTACTTCAGATGTCATTTCGCTTGATAGAACGTGGAATAACGTTGCACTAGCATTAGAAGGTATCTACGCCTTGAGCCATAACGCGAGTGCATATCTCACAGTAGCCGAAGGTTTCAGAGCGCCAAATTTTTCTGATTTAAGTCGCTTTGACTCTGCAAGAAGCAACGAATTTGAAGTGCCATCCACCAATCTCGAGCCTGAACAATACTTGAGTACAGAACTTGGACTTCGCCTGGCTTATCAAAGCTGGAAGCTCAACACAGGTTTTTATTACACTGATATAGAAGACCAAATTGTTAGATTTCCAACAGGGACCGTAAACTTTGATGGGGAATTTGAGATTAGTAAAGCTAACGCCACTAGCGGAGAAGTCTATGGTTGGGAGTTTGATTTTCTAGCTCAGTTAAACGAACAGTGGTCATTTAGAATTTTTGGCTCTCTTAACTATGGAGAGACGTTCCAATTTCCAGAGTCACTGAGCGAGCCTAAGAAAGAGTACATTGGCCGGCTAATGCCACATAACGTAGGAGGTATCGTTAACTATGAGTCTAGTGATAAACGTTGGTATGCCCAAGCTGAAATTTTAGCTCAACAGAGAGCCGATAGGCTTTCAACTCGCGATATCAGAGATACAGACAGAATCCCCCCTGAAGGTACGCCAGGCCATGTGATTGTGTCTTTACGGGCAGGCTACACAGTTTCAGATACGCTGAACTTAGCTGCAAGCATTGAAAATGTTGCCGACAAAGATTATCGCATCCATGGTTCTGGCCAAAATGAAGTAGGCAGGAACATCAGTGTAGCGCTTAACTGGGATGTCGAATTTGATTAAAGCTGAAAGCGCTCAACCGCTTTTCTCAAGCTTTCTGTCTGCGCATCCAAGAGCATCGTTGATTCGTTGGACTGGCGCGTGCTTTGCGCACTGGAGTCGGCTAGTGCAACTATGCGGTTCAAACTTTTCGCAACATTGCCAAGTAAAACATCTTGTTGTTCGGTATCAGCCACAATGTGTTCGTTAATATCGCTTAACCGCTCAATGATTTCTCTAATACTCTCTACTTGTTGAGATACTTGCTGGGTAATTTCCACCCCTTCTTGCGCTTGTTCGCGCCCTGCATTAATTGCTTTTACTGCCTGCGCAGCATCTTTTTGTAAGTTCCCAATCATCTGCTCAATTTCTTCCGTAGAGTCATGGGTGCGGTTGGCTAGCGTTCGCACTTCATCCGCAACAACCGCAAAGCCTCTACCTTGTTCACCAGCTCTTGCAGCTTCAATGGCTGCATTCAATGCTAACAAGTTGGTTTGCTCTGCAATCGTTTTAATCACGTCTAAGATACTGCCAATATTGCGAGAGTTGTCGTCCAAACGATTGATGATCTGCGCCGAAGACTCCGCCTGTTTGGCTTGATTACCCACCTGCTGACTGCTTTTTTGTACCAATTGACCAATGTCTGTACTTTGCTTTGTTATATCGCGTAGGGCGTCCATTGCTTCATTAATTTGGGCGAGGTTGCTGCGGCTTTTTTCCTGTACATGCTTTGTATTCGTAGACGTTACCGTTACTTGCTCACGTTGCTTGTCTACCTCAGATAAGCTCTTATTACCCAGCTCTACGCTTTCTTTTGTAATGTCTATAAGGCGTTTTTCTTGCTCTAATATATTGCCCACTAGCTCTCGTAAACTATCGGTTAGGCTGTTCACTTTTGCGGAAAGGACAGAAAACTCGTCATTGCCCTCTTGAGGCAATTTGGTGCTTAAATCCCCTTTACTTAGCTGACTTAAGCCTTTATTGATACGCCCAAGGGGCTTGGAAATACTACGGGTTACAATAACCGCTAAAAATATTGCAGCAACCAAGCCCAGTGCCGCGACAATGATATTGCGCACAAGGTTGGCCTGAACAGATTCAAGAATGGCGTTCTGCCCATCAAGAGATTGCTTCTGGACAGCGTCAAACAAAGTATTAATGTCGGCAAGTGCGGTTTCTAACGCTTCTTTTGCTTCCTTCTGAGCCTTTGCCGCTTTGTCTACTTCAGAAAGTTTTTGTCGCTGCAAAGCAATTAATCCATTTGCGCCGTTTACCGCTTCCATCAGTAAATCATACTGTTCGTTAAAAGAAGCTATCGTACCGCCATCATCTACCCCTGTGGCCAAACGATTTACATAGTCTTTATCTACCTGCAAATTACTCAATTGGTATTCTAAATCTTCAATAATACTCGCACTTTGCGTAGCGTTATCGGTTTCAGCCAGTTCAATGAATGAATCATTCATTGTGAGCAATTTGTTGTCTATCGCAGTACCCGCACCAATTAGCGTTTCAATACTGGGGTTATTTCCCTCTAAATAGGAAAGATCTAGCATTAACGCACTAGCCTCATCGGCCGTCATTAAGACTTTTTCAAGCTGTGCAGCAAGAGCCTTCTCGATATTCATTCGCTCGTTGATAGCGGTATACATGTCGTTACTACTATTAACGTAGGCTAGACTAACGTCGACAGCGTTACTGGCTACCGCGTTATTTGGCATAAGTGAGTTTAAACGAGACAAGTCGTCAGAGAATGCGGAAGATAAAGTATCAAACGTCTCTTTGTTTGCGACCAGCTCTTCTCTATTTTCGACATGATATCCGTTGGCAGTAATCACTGATAAAGAGAGGATCTCAGTCTTTACTTTTACCATGCTGGTCTGAACTGGCATCTTTTGCTCTACAACGTCTTGTGCAGAATCTTTTATTCCGCTAAGACCAAAATAGGAAAGAATACTGGTAAGTAATAATAAGCAGCCGAATAAGCCAAAGCCTAACGTGATTTTATTTATAATTGTTAACTGCATGGGCACTTCCACCAAAAAAACATGCCAAAAAATAAAAAGGGTTGTATCGCCTTTTTAAGTTTAGTTTAACAGGATGTTAATTCAATGCATCAAAAGTTTTATTTATTTTGCACATTTGTTAGATAAATCTTGCACTTACAATCTGGTCAGGCCAGACACCATGCGGGCTGTATCGAAGTAACAATTTTTATCGCACCAGTGCAATGGATAAATTTTCAGCGAGAAAACAAAGTTTCCACGGTTTTGCTTTTAAATTGTTTCAACTTACCTATAATAACCACCAAATACTTATTCACTCGTTCTTAGTAGGTTGTAATGGATCAAAATAAAGAATTGAAAAAAGCAGGGCTAAAAGTCACTCTGCCTCGCCTTAAAATTTTACAAATTCTGCAAGAGCCAGAAAACCAACACATCAGCGCTGAAGACGTTTACAAAATCCTTATCGAACAGGGTGAAGAAATTGGTCTTGCTACCGTGTACCGCGTGTTAAACCAATTTGATGATGCAGGCATTCTTAATCGCCACCATTTCGAAGGTGGAAAATCTGTATTTGAAATCAGTCACAAAGATCACCACGACCACCTTGTGTGTTTGAAGTGTGGCAAAGTCATTGAGTTTGAAGATGACATTATCGAAGAACGCCAAGAGATGATTGCAAAGCAACACAAGATGAAGCTAACGCATCACAGCCTATACTTATACGGTGAGTGTACAGACGGTAACTGCGACAACTTACCTGAATAAGTAACAGTTTTATTCCAGCAAAAGGCCCGCTTTAAGCGGGCCTTTTTTCGTTACGCTTTAAACTTATATGCGTGGTAAGCCTTAATTGCTTTCTCCCACACGTCACCCACTTCCCCTGTGCCAATAGGTTTTCCATCTACTTCAACTACCGGGGCAACTTCTTTGCTTGAAGAGGTTAACCATACTTCATCTGCCTCCAGCAACTCATCTTTGCTAAACCAAGTTTCTGTAACAACCAGGCCTGCCTGTTTAAATGCTTCAATTGCAATGGCGCGAGTAATACCGGGAAGAAGTTCATGGTTTAAGGGGGGCGTAGATATACACCCGTTTTTCACCATAAACACGTTGCATGAACTTGCCTCGGTTATCATACCTTCGCTGTTGTACAAAATAGTTTCGTTAACGCCTGCGTCAACACCTGCTTGATAGTGCATTACATTGCCTAACAAGGATGTGGATTTGATATGGCAGCGTTGCCACCTTTTATCCTGTTGAAGCGCAACTTTGAAAGGCCTTGCTTCAGATTTTGCTGTGGGCTGTGGTGGCGCTATTTCAAAAGCAAACCCGAATACCGTAGGTGCTATATTCTTAGGGTATGCATGAAAACGTTTTGTATCGGTGCCACGGCTTACGTGGAAATAAACACCAATGTTTCCGCTTTCTATAAATGCTTTGTTTTTTTCGACCAAGCTGGTCAAAATGTCTTGCCATTCTTCTGCTGAATAAGGGTTAGCGATTTCAATAGCTTTAAGGCCTTGCGCCATACGCGAAGTGTGCCCCTTGAAGCCTACTGCGCTACCAGAATACGTTGGAATGACTTCATAAATACCATCACCAAAAAGGAAGCCTCTGTCCATCGGAGAAATTTTAGCCTCAGAAAGAGGCATATACTCACCGTTTAAAAACGCAATCGTCACAATATTTCTCCTTGTAGTCGGCGACGCCTACTTGTCATCAGTAGCCAGTCTGCCCTTGCTTCTTCTTCATGTTGAAAAACAAAATTCACTTTTTCGCCTGGCACGGCTTGGGCCAAGCGACTTATATCACAGGGGCTTACACAGCCAAGTTTTGGATAACCCCCTAATGTTTGTCTGTCGCGCATCATTACAATAGGCTGCCCGTCGCCGGGAACTTGAATTGCACCTAAATGAATTGCCTCTGAGCGCATGTTTTCTATATCGGCTGTAACTGATTCACCGGTCAACCTAAAGCCCATGCGATCGATAGCCGATGAAACCGTATAGCTGCTTGTTTCAAACGTGCGTAAAGCAACAGCGCTAAAACTCGAAAACTGATACCCGGGAATAACCCGAATAGACTCTAAAAAACCATAGTTGTCTATGTGCTGCCGCGAGAGAGTCCGCATTCTAGCGGTGCTTTTAATTCTGCTGTTAGCTGAAATGTCGATGCAATCGCCATCTTTTAACGCGCATCCCTTACCATCCAACCCACCAAGTTGTTCGCGTACTACCGTACATGCACTCCCTACCGCTTTTGGCACATGCCAATTTCCACCTATTGCCAAATAGGCTTTGCTACCAAGTAGAGCGCTGCCAAACGTAATAGTTGCACCTGCCGGTACATGTTGGCTCTGGTATGCTGCTTTAACGTTTCCATTTACGTCGAGTGACGGTTCCCTGCCAGTCACAGCAATAATACAATCTTCATCAACCCGTAATCGCATTTCACCAATCGCTTCGAGGCATGGCGTACCGTCTAAATTGAAGGCTAGAAAATTGGCCCAATCATAGGCGTTACTATCCATAGGGCCTGATTCACAAAATCCATCCCGTTGTCGCCCTACCCGTCCGTTATCTATGATAAGGCTAAACAATCCTTTACTGAGTACTTCAATTCTCATCGCTCAACCTGCAATCCTGCTCTATATTCCTGTTCAGTAACTGAAACAAACCTAACCACATCACCTGCTTTTAACCGCGCTTCACTTTGCTCATTTTTATGAATGAGCATGTCGAATGCCGTAAGCCCCAATAAATTCCATCCTCCAGGTGATTCACTGGGGTAGACAGCAGTTTGCCTGTCAGCGATTGCAACCGCACCTTTAGGTACGCGTTTGCGCGGTGTGCCTAGTCGCGCACATTTGAGCGCTTCTGGAATATCACCCATATAGGCAAAGCCCGGAGAAAAACCCACTGCGTATACTTTATAATTCGTGCTAGTGTGCAATTCGATAATCTCTTCAATAGACAGTGACGTTTTCTTACTCACTACACTTAAATCACTTGCATTAGGCGCACCGTACCAAACAGGAATTTCAATCACGGCGCTACTTTCATTCTCTTTTGCTTGCAAAGAGAATGATTGCAGGCTCATGTCTTCAGCGCTTAGATTACTTATGGCACGGTATACACCGTGGCTATCAATTAATGCCATATCAAAAATAATCAACAGGCTGTCATAGGAAGGCACACACTCACGCAGCCAAGCCCACGAATCGCCTCCCTTTTTGCTATCTATCGCTGCCAGCATGTGATGACAGGCATTATTCGCGTCGTCCAGGTTTGCGCCATCAAAGTACAAAATAATGGCGTCTGCACTTGCTGTAACTATTCGCTTAATGCGACCGAAAGCTTGCATCTACTGTCCTTGTTATTTAAACGGCTGTCAGTGCTTGGTTCTGAGTACTTAGATTTAGATATACCACTCTCAGCACAACAATGGGTAACAGCCTCTTGTATTGTTCTTGTAAAATGTGTTTTTTATGAGGCAGGTTTATAGAAATGTTCTGATTTTCTTTGCAATATTCACCGCCCCTTTAGTATCGCCATGTACACACAGAGAATCCGCTTCTATTGCAAGTGTTGCTCCCGAAGCTGTCGTTACTGTTCCCGATGATATAAGTTGTTTAGCTTGAAACAATGCGTCGCTCTCGCTTAACACGGCACCTTCGATCAAGCGAGATTGCAGTAAACCTTCATCGGTATAACGCCTGTCTGAAAACGCTTCAAAATACAACGGCAGCCCCCACTCTTGCGCAGCGTCTTTAAGCGCTGCATTTTGCGACGTAGCCTGTACCATTAGCGCAAGGGGCGAATCTAACGACTGCATATTTATTTCAGCTATGCTTTGCATTACCGTGCGCATGACAGCTGTATCTTTCATCATGTCATTGTAAAGCGCACCATGAGGTTTCACATAGCTAACGTTGGCCCCGCAAGCCTTTGCCATTCCACTCAATGCACTCACTTGATATTGGATCATAGCGCTGAGTTCATCAGCAGCAATCGCCATACTTCTGCGACCAAATCCCTGTAAGTCTGGATAGGCTGGATGGGCACCTATGACCACGTCATGTTGTTTAGCTGACAGAATAGCCTGCTTCATGACTAACGGATCACCCGCATGAAAACCACATGCAATGTTGGCCTGATCAATTTCTGCCATAATGGCCGCTTCCACCGGCATAGACCATGCGCCAAAACTCTCACCTAAATCGCAATTTAACTTCATAATGGTTTAGCTCTTACGTTCATTCCAGTATCATGTTACCTGTTCTTTTTAAAAAGTCAGTGCTGATGATAAATATTGGAAAAATTAATACATTACGCGTGGTAGCCCAATACCCTTTTGGCTACGCTTTAGCGCCACTTGTCGAAAACAACGACGAAAACGACTGCGTAATAGAAATAGATGATGCTGAAGAGCTGCAAACTGTGACCCTTGCGATTGACGAAGTAGACACTTCCCTCGCAGAAGGACAACAGATAGACGTATTTGTAGCCACAGATCAGCGCGGCGATCTCTATGCCACCATGAAGAAACCTTTGATTCAAGTTGGTGAAACTAAGGTACTTAAAGCGGTATCTGCCACTAACTTTGGTGCATTTTTCGACTGGGGTTTAGACAACGACCTTTTAATGCCCAACGACTACCAAGCCCAACCTGTTAATCCAGGTATGTACTATGTTGTTCACACCTTTTTTGATGATATAATCCAGCGTATTTTAGGTGCTACCAAGCTTCACTATTTTCTAAAGGAAAGTAGTGCCTATCTCAACGAGGGCGACACAGTGCAATGCTTGGTTTATGCCAAAACTGATTTAGGTTTTAAGGTAGTTATCAATGAAAAAAGCTTAGGTCTTATTTTCCATAGCGATGCCTTTAAGCCACTTAAAGTCGGACAAGCTACTGAAGGGGTAATTAAAACAATTCGTGACGACGGCAAGGTGGACGTAGCCCTTCAGCGCGTAGACAAAGGTGGCCGTGATGCACTTCAACAAGCCATTTTGGATGACTTAGAAGCCCACGGTGGGATTTCTACGCTAACAGATAAGAGTGCGCCAGAAGCCATTTACTCTCATTTTAACGTGAGTAAAGCGGCGTATAAAAAAGCGTTAGGGGCGTTATATAAGCAAAAGAAAATCACGCTTAGCCCAGATGCTGTTCGCCTTAACAAATAAACGCACATGTCACAGCTGCATTGAAGCGCTAAACTGGCCTGTCTTGCAGCTTCCTTTTTTATTTTTATGACATTAGGACAAACAATGAAAGCACGTGTTTCTTGGGATCAAGATTTAACTTTTACAGGAACTACAGACAGCGGTTACAAAACGGTGATGGACGGCAGCGGTAAGGCTGTATCTCCGATGGAATCAGTGCTGTTGGCAGTTGGTGCATGTTCAAGTATTGACGTGGTAGATATTCTTAAAAAAGGGCGCTTTAACATTGAAGCCTGTAACTGTGAATTAGAAGCTGAACGCGCTGAAGAGCCGCCTCGTGTATTTACTAAAATTCACGCGCATTACACAGTGTCAGGTGAAGGCATTAGTGAAAAGGCCCTTGCTCGCGCTGTGCAGCTTTCTGCAGAAAAATACTGTTCCGTCATGCTAATGCTAACGGGTAATGTTGAGATCACTACAAGCTATACTTTGGTTTAATAAACTATAGTAGAGCCAGCCTCTTTTTAGCGATTCTCGCTAAGCATTAGTAGAAAAGGCCAACCACTTGGGTTGGCTTTTTCGTTGAAACTGTTTGTTACACTAATAAGTGGTTGATATTATTAACAATTAACATTAGTTAACATCTTTGGCATATTAGCTGCTGTATATGGTCATTATTATATAACGACAACTACGTTAGGGTTATTGACCATGGAAACTACAACGCACAGCAACACCTCTTTTTCACCATCACATTCTTTATTACCGTTTTCGCCAACATCACTCAAATTACTTGTTGGAAGCAGTATTGTTGCCCTCTCTCTCTCGATGACAGCATGTTCTGATGCTGATGCCATTAATGACCAAGCCAACGCCACCGAAGTTGAAGAAACCGTTTTTGCTATTCCCGTTGAAACCCAAACCATTGTTACTGGCGACATTACGTCCACTTACGATACAACCGCTATTTTAGAGGCCCGTGAAGAAGCATTTGTGGTTGCGCGAGCGTCTGGAATTATCGAAGAAATCTTCGTAGAAGAAGGTGATTATGTTGAAAAAGGCCAGGTACTAGCACAGCTTGATAAACGCCGCTACGAGCTGAACTTATCAAAAGCTTTGGCTGATTTAGCTGGCATTGAAAGCGAACTAGAAAAGGTCAACAAAGTCTATTCCAAAAAGCTTATCAGCGATGACACTTACGACAAGCTCACTTCGCAATTTGAATCAGCAAAAGCATCTGTACGCTTGGCTGAACTTGATTTGAAAGAAGCAACGATCACAGCCCCAATTGATGGATACATTGCAGAGCGAAACGCAAAAGTAGGTAACTTAACCGAATCGTTCCAACGGGAGAGAATGTTCCATATCGTTCAGCAACGTAATCTTCAAGGCATTGTGTATCTGCCTGAAAATGAGCTACCTAACGTAGTGATTGGACAAGGTGCAATGCTTACCGTGGCGGCTTTAGGCGACAGGAGTATCACCGCGAGTGTTGAACGTATAAGCCCGGTCATCGATGCGACCACAGGCACGTTCAAAGTAACCTTAAAAGTACCTAACGAAGATAACAAACTTAAAGCCGGCATGTTTACCGATGTGTCACTTGAGTACGCAACACATGCTAACGCCACGTTGTTGCCTCGTAGAGCGCTAGTTACCATCGATAATAATCATAGTGTATTCGTTGTCGACAACGGCAAAGTTAAAAAAGTTGATATTTCTACAGGTTTTGAAAACAACGAAGTCGTTGAAGTTATTAATGGTTTAAACGGTAATGAAGAAGTGGTTACCGCAGGCCACCAAAACTTGAAAGACAGCGCCCCTGTTGAAGTAGTTAACAGCTAATTCGGCCCAACAAGGAACTCACACAATGCGTATTGTAGATATTGCTGTAAAGCGCCCTGTTGCCGTTAGTATGTTCACTTTTGCGGTATTGCTATTTGGTATGGTGTCGTTAGGCAGACTGTCGGTTAACCTACTGCCTGACTTATCTTACCCTACTCTCACCATTCGTACTGACTACGACGGTGCAGCGCCAGGCGAAGTCGAGCAACTGGTTTCAAAACCCATTGAAGAAGCCATTGGCGTAGTAAAAGGCGTACGTAAAGTTACGTCCACATCGCGCGCAGGCCAGTCTGACGTAGTGCTTTCATTTGCATGGGGTACTGACATGGATTTCGCGAGCTTAGAAGTGCGCGAAAAACTCGATGTTTTACAACTTCCCCTTGATATAGAAAAGCCAAGACTCCTTCGTTTTAACCCAAGTCTAGACCCGGTAATTAATCTGGGGCTGACGGCACAAAGCGATACGTCAAGTTTAAGCGTAGCGCAAATGAAGCGATTACGTTTATATGCCGAACAACAGGTAAAACGAGCTTTAGAGTCGGTAGAAGGTGTGGCAGCCGTGCGCGTTGGCGGTGGTTTAGAAAACGAGATACACATTCTTATCGACCAGCAGAAAGCCAGTCAGCTGTCTATTCCTATTACCCGTATTATTGACCGGGTCACTGCTGAAAACATTAACGCGGCCGGCGGTCGAATTGATAACGCAGCTCAGGCGTTTTTGGTCAGAACCCTGAATCAGTTTGAAACACTGAGCGATATCGAAAACCTTTTCATTGGGCGTTTTGAAGGCAGAAACATTCAACTTAAAGACGTGGCAACGGTTGAGAGTGCTTATAAAGATCGTGATGTGGTAACGCGCTTTAACGGCAATGAAGGCATTGAAATTGCCATTTATAAAGAAGGCGATGCTAATGCCGTTAACGTTGCGCAAAAAGTGGCTAGCCGGTTAAATGAGGTCAACAACAACTTGCCTTCAAACTACACGCTTAGCGAAATTTATGACCAAAGCGTGTTCATTAAGCAAGCTATAGATAACGTAAAATCAGCGGCAGTGATGGGCGGTATTTTAGCCATGTTAGTGCTGTATCTTTTTCTTAAAGACTTCTGGGCTACCGTTATTATCTCGGTTTCTATTCCGGTATCAGTAATTGCTACCTTTAATCTAATGTATGCCAACGATATAAGCTTAAACATGATGAGCTTAGGTGGTATCGCGCTGGCTGTTGGATTATTAGTAGATAACAGCATTGTTGTGCTTGAAAATATCGATCGCCATAAAAAATTAAAAGTGGCTGGGAGTGATAACGCTACAGCTAATGAAAAAACGACGGCAGAAGCCACAGACACTGAGGCATCTGCCGCCAGTGAAGGCACAAAAGAAGTCTCTGGCGCAATTGTGGCTTCGACACTGACCACTATGGCCGTGTTTGTGCCGCTAATATTTGTAGAAGGTATTGCAGGTCAGCTGTTTAAAGATCAAGCGTTAACCGTGTCGTTCGCTTTGGCAGCATCGCTTGTTGTTGCACTCACACTTATCCCTGCGATGGCACATAAGAAGAAAAAGCAACAGCTAGACCACGAAGATGTGTTTACTACACCAGCGCCTACCCCTCCTACGTCGACGTTTGGCAAAGTTATGTATTACGTTACCCTGCCAGTTCGTTGGGTATTCAGACTTATCTTTGTATTTTTACCTGCAGCCTTGGTCACCTTGGTGATAGGTGCATGGCATATCGTCAGCAAATTATTAAGCGTTGCGTTTAAACCACTTATCTGGGTATTTAACAAAGGGTTTGACCTTCTCGCTTCTGCTTATGAAAAACTGCTGCGCGTAAGTCTTAAAGCCAAAGCGCTGGTGTTAGCTACTGCCTTTATTCTTGCTGCTGGCGCGATAATGCTTGTACCAAAACTAGGTATGGAACTTATTCCTACCCTGTCACAAGGAGAATTTTCGGTAGAAGTGACCCTTCCTGCGGGCTCGCCACTGGCGCGTACCGACGCTATTATCAGCGAGCTTGCTGCGGTTGCAGTAAATAACAATGATGGCGGCGAAACCAAGGTGCTTCGCACGTATGCCATGTCTGGTACGGGTAGCCTTATAAGCGCTGCGCCTAATCAGGGTGGCGATCATTGGGGCCGCTTAAACATTGTCATGCAGCCTTCGGCGACAGCTGGCGATATGGACGCGGTAAAGCGTGCGCTTCGTGATTACCTAGCCTTTAAACCTCAGGTTCAGGCAACGTTTTCAGAGCCAGAGCTATTTAGCTTTGCCTCGCCTATTCAAATTGAAATTGCAGGTTACGACCTTAATCAACTACAACAGTATGGCGACGCTATTGCGACCAAACTAGCCAGTTTTAATAATTTTGCAGACGTAACGACCAGCATTCGTGACGGAAACCCAGAGCTTAAAATAGCTTTCCATCACGCCAAACTTGCTCGCCTTGAGCTTGATGCATCAACCGTTTCTCAGCTTATTGCGGCCAAAGTAGGTGGCCGTGTCGCTACACAGTATAGTGTTGAAGACAGAAAGGTAGATGTGCTAGTAAGAACCCAAGAAAACCAGCGAGATGACATCGCCAGCGTGCGCGCCATTGTTGTTAATCCAGGCTCTGCGCAACCTATTCCATTAAGTGCAGTTGCAGACGTGTACATGAGTGTAGGTCCTAGCGAAATCACCCGCGTTGGACAGCAGCGTGTAGCGCTGGTATCTGCAAATTTAGCCAAGGGTAAGCTTGATGAAGCAGTTGCCGTTGCTAATAAAGTCATTGATGAAACCCAACTTCCTCTATCTTTAAGTGCAACAGTAACTGGACAAAGTGAAGACATGCAAAGCAGCTTCCGTTCGCTACAGTTTGCTTTGGCACTTGCTGTATTCATGGTGTATTTGGTCATGGCATCTCAGTTTGAGTCATTGCTGCACCCTCTGCTTATTTTATTCGCAGTGCCGCTAGCTGGCGCGGGTTCTGTGTATGGATTGTGGCTTACCAATACGCCGCTAAACGTGGTGGTATTTATCGGTTTGATTATGCTGTGCGGTATTGTAGTGAACAACGCTATTGTATTAGTTGACCGTATAAATCAGTTACGCCGTCAAGGAGTAGATAAAGACACCGCTATTCTAGATGCTGCAAAGACCCGCCTACGCCCTATTGTGATGACCACACTTACTACGGTACTAGGTTTATTGCCTATGGCGTTTGGTTTTGGTGAAGGTGCTGAAATTCGCACGCCAATGGCCATCACTGTTATTTACGGCCTTCTGTTTGCAAGCTTGCTCACCCTCATTTTACTGCCAGTGCTTTACAGCCTGTTCGACGTTAAGAAAAACGTTGCGCAGAAAACGTCTGTTAATACTAATGCGGGCTTTGGTGACGAAGGAGCAATGTCGAAAGGAGGTGTACTATGAGTACACCTTCTCACAACGCTAATAACAGTTCTGAAACCCACACTGACAAGCGCCAAACACGTGACCCGAATCAACGCGAGACAGACATAGCTTCACAGCCGCACCTTTCAAAAATTGCAGGTATAGGCGCCTCGCTTGCACGCTTTGCGTTAAATAAGCCCGTTACCATCGGAATGCTGTTTTTGTCTATGTTGCTGTTCGGCATTGTATCTGGCCGCTTATTACCCCTTGAAAAGTTCCCTGGGATTGATATTCCAGAAATGGTAGTGCAGATCCCCTACCCTGATGCAACGCCTGTAGAGATTGAAACGATGATAACCCGTCCGGTTGAAGAAGCTGTTGCTACCATGTCGGGGATAAAGCGATTAAGGGCGCGGTCGTACGACAATATGGCTGAGGTCATTGTAGAGTTCGACTGGGATGAAAACCTTAAAGCCAAAAGTATTGAAGCGCGGGAAAAGATTGACGCTATTCGCCACGAGCTTCCTGACGATATAGAGCGGATCATGGTGTATAAATTTAACACCAACGATATGCCTATATTCCAGCTGCGTGTATCGAGCGACCGCGACTTATCGAATGCTTACGACTTGCTTGAGCGTAACCTTAAGCGTCCTCTAGAGCGCGTTCCGGGTGTATCGAAAGTCGAGCTATACGGCACCATGAAGCGTCAAATTACTATTCGCTTAGATCCTAAGAAAATGGCGGCCTACCAAATAGACGGTACACGCTTAGAGCAGCAGCTTCAAAACGCCAACTTCTCGCTAACCGCGGGCTACATGTACAATAACGGTGAAAAAATTCTGGTTAACCCAACTGGCGAATTTACCGATGTAAACGACTTTAAAAATATGTGGGTTACCCGCAGCGTTCGCTTGTCTGATATTGCCAGCGTGACTTACGAGCTTCCTCAACGCAATGAAGGACGTCATTTAGATCGCACCTTTGCGGTAGGCTTTAACGTATTTCGCGAATCGGGCAGCAATCTTGTAGAAGTTTCCGACGCGGTAATGAAGGTTATCGAAAAAGCCAAGGAAGACCCTGAGTTTACAGGCATTAGTTTATTTGTAATGGACGACACCGCGAAAAGCGTAACTTCGTCGCTGAGCGATTTGCTAAACGCTGGCCTTTTAGGTGCGTTACTTTCAGTTATTGTGCTGTACTTATTCTTGCGCCAGCTTACCACCACCTTAATCGTGGTGCTTTCTGTACCATTCTCAATTTGTATTACCTTAGGTGTGATGTATCTATTAGGTTATACACTCAACATCTTATCGTTAATGGGCCTCATGCTAGCGGTAGGTATGCTGGTAGACAACGCCGTTGTGATCACTGAAAGCGTATTTCAAGAACGCCAACAAGAGGGAGACATTAAGCGAGCCACCCAGATTGGTGTAAACAAAGTCAGTCTTGCAGTCATTGCCGGAACTGCAACCACGGCAATAGTGTTTTTACCTAATATTATTGGGGTAAAAATAGACGTGACTATTTTCCTAGAGCACGTTGCTGTGGCTATCTGTATATCTCTGTTCGCGTCGCTTTTCATTGCTAAAACACTTATTCCCTTACTGACAACTAAGGTAAAGATCCCTGTTGTAAAAACGCCTAAAACACCATCCTACATAAAAGGCTATGGTCGTGCGCTTAACTGGATGTTGAAACACCAGGGCGTAACCTGCGTTATCGCGTTATTTATCCTGGCATCGACCTTTGTACCTATGCAGGTGGTTACGTCTGACGATGAGGGTAACGACAATCAAGAGCGCATTTGGCTTAATTACCATGTGACGCAAAACTTCACCTTGGATGAAGTGGAAAAAACCGTAAATAAAATGGAAGCTTATCTTTATGAAAACCAAGAACGCTTTCACATTAAACAGGTATATACCTATTTTACTGCTGGCCATGCGGTAAGTGGTATCACGCTTAATGATGAATTGCCCGTAAGTGTGGGTAAAATTAAGGAGGATATTCGTGAAAACATGCCTTCATTTGTGCGTGCTCGCCCCTCTTTCCAGTGGGATAGTGGCAACGGTGGTGGCGTGAGAGTAACGCTGTTGGGCGAGTCTTCAGAAACCTTGCTAAATATTTCAGAGCAGATCATCCCTATTCTTTCCACTATAGAAGGGCTGGAAGATGTAAAAGCCGACACGGGATCTACCCGTGATGAGGTTCAAATACGCATAGACAGAGAGAAAGCAAACCGCTTTGGCATACAAGTAAACGATGTGGCTAAACTTATCTCTACGGCACTACGCGGCAGTAATTTACGTACATTCCGCTATGGTGACGCCGGAGAAGTGGCGGTGCAGCTTAAGTTTGGCAGCGATATTCAAGCCTCGCTAAGCGAACTTAAGAACATCAATATTGGGTTTACGCAGGGTCAATCGGTAACGCTGAACATGATTGCAGATTTCTCTGTGGTGCCACAGCTTTCGCAAATTAACCGCAACTATCGTCAAACAGCGCTAGCTATTGGTGCAAACTTAGAGGGTGAAACCACCACCGAACAAGCTCGTGAACGCATAGAAAAAGCATTAGCTAATATCGAATTGCCGACAGGCTATAAGTGGACGCTAGACGGCAGCTTCTCTCGCCAGGATGAAGCCAATGCCGTAATGCAAATGAATATGCTATTAGCGCTTTGCATGATATACGTTGTTATGGCCGCGCTGTTTGAATCGCTAATTCTTCCAACATCTGTGATCACTTCGCTGTTATTTTCGTTCACCGGTGTGTTTTGGGCATTCATGGTTACAGGCACATCTATGTCTATCATGGGGATGATTGGCATGCTGATTCTGATGGGTATTGTGGTTAACAATGGCATCGTATTGGTAGACAGAATTAATCAGCTAATTAATGAAGGCTTGTCGCTGTATGACGCAGTGATTGAAGGATGTATGACACGTATCAGGCCTATTCTGATGACAGTAGCCACTACAGTTCTAGGGCTTATTCCACTTGCGATGGGGAGTACTCGAATTGGTGGCGACGGCCCACCCTACTCACCAATGGCCATTGCAATCATTGGTGGGCTAGTATTCTCAACGCTAACCAGCTTGTTCTTAGTACCACTTGCTTACGTGTTGCTACTAAAGCTTAGGTTTAAAACGCAACGTTTGTTTAAAACCAGTAAAGCGCGTGTAGCCACGTATATTAAAATCGCTAATTAAGGCGCATTTTAAAGCAAAAAGTAAGACAAAAAGCGGGTCTAGTTTTCACCATTTACGTCAACGTGATTGACGATGAGTGCAAGCTAGCCCGCTTTTTCTGGATTTATCGTTACCGCAATCAACGCCTTAGCTACGCGACGTTAAGTATTCATGTACGGCATCAGCGTGACGCTCTACTGAAAACTCAATTAGACTACTGCCATTGCACGTCAACCCTTCTTCAGACGTTACCATACGCAACACTTCACGCTGACTAGCACCAATGCGTCCTACGTTACGTGAAAGACTAGAGCGAAGTACTCTAACGTCATCATTTATCACAGCTTTACAAAACCCTGCGAATTGGGTTTCGCCTACAAAGCGTATGTCTTTTTGTGGTGCTGCGGCAGTTGCGTTAACGCTAAATGCTACGGTTGCAGTTACAGCTAGCACTTTTACCGCGTTGGCTAGTTTCGATTTAACTGGTTTCATGTTTAATTCCTCAATGTGTAGATAAAGGCTTTAATCAAGTTTGTGGCAAACTCTTAGTTTTTGGTTGAACAAAGCTGAACAATCAACAATTCGCTCAACGCCCTTTATTTATGCATCAAGAATCAAAACTTTTCTGTTGAATGATTGTGTAATGGGGGTAAATGTGTGGTAAATCAGTTTGTTACACCATTGTTACTAGGCTAAATCACTGTTTTATCGAGTTTAATTTAGATTACATATTACTAATATATCTAGCGATGGAACTTGTAGGAAGAAAGAAATATAAGACTTAAGTATAAAAAGGCCCCTTTTGGGGCCTTAAAACTGTAATTTTAACAAAATATATAATGATAAAGCGCATCTAATGTACAGAAAACCTCACCATTTCCGTAATTAAATTACAGAAAGCGTGAGCGATTACTCATATTTGCGTTCGCGCTTAGTTTCAATGGCATCAATATAAGCATGCCATGACGCGTAGCCGATTATAGGCATTAACACGATAAAACCAATAAACCCGGTTACGTAACCAATCGCAACGGTGGTAAAGATGATCGCCCCCCAAATAAGCATGGGCACCTTATTAAGCCATACTGCGTTAACGCTGGTTAATACGGCGGTAGCAAGGTCAACTTTGCGTTCCATCAAAATTGGTTGGGTAAACGCCGTAATGAAAAGCATAGCCAATGTAAAACCCGCACCAACAATTGTGCCTAGCGCTAAAAACGGTAACAAGCTTTCTAAGTCGTTTTCTATGTAAGGCGGATAAAGCGCGTGGATTAGCGATGCAACACGCAACCAGAATATCATCATCACCATAAGCAGTATGGCAAAGCCCCACTCGTTAAATGCATTTCGGCGCATTGCGCGTAAAGAGTGGCGTAGCGTGGGCTTGTGGCCTTTTTCCATTTCCCAGCTCACATCATAAAGACCAGCAGCCAGAAATGGACCTACCAACATAAAGCAAACAATGGCGGGTAAAATAACTAAGTGCCAACCTGTCATTTCAACCAAGTACATAATGAACCACGGAATAACCGCGAAAAGAACGCCATAAAACAGTGTGAGACCTGGTGCGCGCATAGCGTCTCGTAATGCCAATGACAACCATTTTATAGGGTCGCCAATGTCTAATTCTTTACAGGGAATAACGCGTGCTATACCACTTTGCGTGATTGCATTCTCTGGTGTTTCTTTGAAATGGTGCGACATATTCTTATCACCTCTGCTTGTTAGCCTGTTTGTTACTAACGCGTTTTTTATACACGCCTTACTACTACGATAGGCGCTGAATGAAAAGTTCACAAGCTATTAACATAAATTTTATACTTAAGTGACAAGCGGATCATTCATCTCGTTATGTGGTCAATAAATAGCCACTTGGTGAAAAAAGTAGTGCTTAAAGCAGAAATACTGCAAAAAGGCCATCGCATATGGCTTTGTATTGCGATAATCTCAGGGTATGTAAATCAACCAGATAGACCATGAAAACTGTATCTCGCTCACATAAATTAGATAACGTTTGTTACGACATTAGAGGCCCAATCGCTGCGCAAGCACGCAAAATGGAAGACGAAGGACACCGCATATTAAAGCTGAATATCGGTAACCCTGCCCCATTTGGATTTGAAGCCCCTGACGATATCGTAAAAGACGTTATTCATAACCTGCCTACGTCTCAAGGATATTCAGACTCGACAGGAATTTATGCTGCCCGTGTGGCCGTGATGCAGTACTACCAGCAGCGCAACATTAAAGACATCCGTGTAGACGACGTTTATATTGGTAACGGCGTATCTGAGTTAATTATGATGGCAATGCAGGCGCTACTTAATCATGGCGATGAAGTGCTTATTCCAAGCCCTGACTACCCGCTTTGGACAGCAGCAGTTAGCCTCTCGTCAGGTTCACCCGTTCATTATCGCTGCGACGAGCAAGCAGGCTGGTTCCCAGATATTGACGACATAAAAAGTAAAATCACCAGTAAAACTCGCGCGATCGTACTGATCAACCCTAACAACCCAACCGGCGCAGTTTACGACAAAGCCCTTTTACAAGATGTGGTTGAAGTCGCCCGCGAACACGGACTTGTTGTATTTAGCGACGAGATTTACGACAAAATTCTTTACGATGAAGCAAAACACACCAGTATTGCTTCACTGGCTGACGATGTTTTTTTTGTTACCTTTGGCGGTTTAAGCAAAAACTACCGTGTGGCGGGCTTTCGCTCTGGCTGGCTTGTAGTCAGCGGCAATAAGCGATTAGCGTCTGACTATATTGAAGGGCTTAATATTCTGTCTTCCATGCGGATGTGCGCTAACGTACCGTGTCAAAGTGCTATTCAAACTGCGTTAGGCGGCTATCAAAGCATTGACGACTTGGTGAAAGAAAACGGGCGTCTTCGCATTCAGCGCGACGTGACTACAGATATGCTAAACGGCATTGACGGTATTTCGTGCGTTAAACCTAAAGGTGCCATGTATTGTTTCGCTAAAGTGGATGAGAAGAAATTCAACATTCAAAACGACGAACAAATGGTGCTGGACTTATTAAGCTCTGAAAAAATTCTGCTGGTACATGGTCGCGCGTTTAACCTTACTGAAGGCACGTATTTCAGATTAGTATTTTTACCGCACAGCGATGTATTGGTGCCTGCTCTGCATCGTATTGGCAACTTCTTTAGAACGTATAAGCAAGGGGCGTAATGTGTCTGATAAAAGTCACTTTTTTGCGCACCTGGCGCGCTTAAAGCTTATTAATCGCTGGCCGCTAATGCACAACGTGCGCACAGAAAATGTGCAGGAGCACAGTTTGCAGGTGGCCATGGTTGCCCACGCACTTGCTTTAATAAAAAATAAGTTTTTTGGCGGCACACTAAACCCTGATCGTATTGCTACCATGGCAATATTTCACGACGTGTCGGAGGTACTCACCGGAGACCTCCCTACCCCAGTGAAATACTTTAACCCTGCGATTAAAGAAGAATATAAAAAGATCGAAAAAATTGCAGAGAACAAGCTAATTGAAATGGCACCAGAGGCATTTCGAGAAGACTATGCGGCGCTTATTGATCATCACTACCATAGTGAAGAAGAAGCTTTTATTGTGAAAGCAGCGGACGTACTTTGCGCTTACCTAAAAACGCTTGAAGAATTAGCTGCTGGTAACCAAGAGTTTAAGCTGGCTAAGAAAAGATTAGATAAAACCCTTAAAGAATATCATTCTGAAGAGGTGGACTACTTCTTAACGCGTTACGTACCAAGCTTTTCTTTAAGTCTTGATGAAATTACGCAAGACGATATGTGAGCGAGGCGGCTAACAGCCCATAAATCACTATACTGACGAATAGAAGTAGCATACACAGCAAGGCAGCGAGGTTTTTTTGGCAACAAGCGATTGGGAATTAGCATTACACGAGCGTCGTTTACCCCGCAGTGAAACAAGAGACGGCGATCACCGCAATCCGTATCAACGTGATAAAGCACGCGTTCTTCATAGCGCCGCCTTTCGTAGATTACAGGCAAAAACGCAAGTGCTCGGTGTGGGGCTGAGCGACTTCTATCGCACTCGATTAACCCACTCTCTAGAAGCCGCCCAAATTGGCACCGGTATTACTGCCCAACTTTGGGTGAAATTTCCAGATATCGCCACGACGTTAGCGCTTGATCCTACGTTAATCGAAACCCTCTGCTTGGCTCACGATATTGGTCATCCCCCATTCGGCCATGGTGGTGAAATTGCGCTTAATTACATGATGCACCAATACGGCGGGTTTGAAGGAAACGGACAAACTTTTAGGATCATCACTCAGCTAGAGCCCTATACCGCCGAACACGGCATGAATTTATGCAGAAGAAGCGTGTTAGGCTTGGTTAAATATCCAAACTTTATCGATGCCCTTCATAGTAAAGGACCTACGCCAGAGCGCCCTGTTTCACTTCGTCAGGTAAAGGCCCACGACTGGCATCCGCCAAAAGGTCTGTTTCGCTGCGATGAGCCCCTATTCGACTGGCTACTTGCGCCATTTAGCAATGAAGATAAAGATGGGTTTATGCAGTTTACTGCAAAACTGAATGCCCACAGTAAAACGCAATTTAAATCGTTCGACTGCTCAATTATGGAACTGTCTGACGATATCGCCTATGGCATTCACGACTTAGAAGATGCCATTGTAATGGATATGGTCGACAAGCATCATTTTGTCGAGGATGTAACCACCCCGCTAAAAGCGCTAGATGTACCGTGGCTGTCAGACAATATAGAAGTGCTAACCAATAAGCTATTTAGCGCTGCACATCACGAAAGGAAAAATGCCATAGGCGCGCTGGTAAATAGCTTTATTACAGCTATTGAAATAAAAGGCGTTGAGGGTTTCGCTCACCCGTTACTGGCGTTCAACGCCGTAATGCCTGAACATTTTGCACAAGCCTTGGAGCTTTTCAAACGCTTTGTGTTTAACAAAGTAATACGCCGCCCCGATGTGCAGCTTCTTGAATACAAAGGACAGCTGGTGGTTATGGAGCTTTTTGAAGCCTTTGCATCAGATCCTGACCGCTTACTTCCCGAAAACACCCAAGTTCGCTGGCGTAAGGCCTGTGAGAGCGGCAATGGTATGCGCGTTCTCGCTGACTATATATCGGGTATGACCGATGAATTCGCATCTCGCCTATACAGTAATATCTTTTCACCTAAACAAGGCGGTATTCAAGATAGTCTGCATATGTAGATTATTTTGTTTTTCCAAATTAATTGAAATGAAAAGACCGTACTCTCGGTCTTTTTTATTATGTTGAACTTACTCGTTACATTAACGTAGCTAAATGTACTGGGCGAAGTGACGACCATTTCTCATAGTCTTATCATAATTTAGGTGACGTAATGCCAAAACCATTTAAACCCTCAGTAAAATTAACTGATAACGACGTAACCAATGAAGGCGTTTATATGAATCGCCGTTCATTGCTCAAATCTATGGGCTTTGTGGGAGCGTCTACGCTGTTGGCGAAGTCGGCAGGCGCTGCCGGTTGGTTTTGGGAAGATGAAGAAGAGAAGGCAGCGTTTAAGGGAAAGGCGCTGGAGTTTAGTCAGCCCCCTAAGTTTCAAATAACGGAAACCCGAACGCCTGAAGATAAAGTGACCAGCTACAACAACTTCTATGAGTTTGGCACATCTAAAGATGCACCAGCCAAAAATGCGACTGAATTTCAAACTAATCCATGGACGTTAAAAGTTGACGGGATGGTTAAAAACCCCATTGAGCTTGATCACGATGCCTTAACAAAGCGTTTTCCCCTTGAAGAACGCATTTACCGCTTGCGCTGTGTGGAAGCATGGTCGATGGTGGTGCCTTGGATTGGGTTTGAGTTGGGGGCGTTGTTAAAACAAGCCGAGCCATTAATGTCAGCCAAGTATGTGGCGTTTGAAACCCTATACGACCCTGAGCAAATGCCCGGTCAACGAAGCCGCTTTACCGGTGGTGGTATTGATTACCCTTACGTAGAGGGTTTGCGTCTTGACGAAGCCATGCACCCGTTAACGCTCATGTCGGTTGGTCTTTACGGGAAGACCTTGCCACCTCAAAACGGTGCGCCTATCAGGCTTGTTGTACCGTGGAAGTATGGTTTTAAGAGTATTAAGTCTATTGTGAGAATTCGCCTTACCGATAAGAAACCGCCTACCACATGGAATCGACTGGCCGCCAACGAGTATGGCTTTTACGCCAACGTGAATCCAAACGTGTCGCACCCAAGGTGGAGCCAGGCCAGCGAGCGTAGAATAACCACAGGTGGGCTACTCGCCAGAAATCGCATCGACACCCAAATGTTCAACGGTTACAGCGAAGTCGCGCCGCTATACAAAGATATGGACTTATCCCGTTATTACTAGCTGGTACGTTTTATAGGGCTACGAGCAAATAGCTAGCCCTTCTAACCAATATCTCATGACCGAAGCTATTAAACATTATTATTAAGTTGTTCATTTAATGCCGTTAAGAAAAAAACCATTTCGACTCTCTGTTTGGCAACGCCGCAGCCTAAAAGGTCTTATTCACCTTTTCGCATTGGGCTATATCGCCTGGTTGTTTTTTGCAGGTGTAACCGATCAGCTTGGTCCAGACCCTGTAAACACGCTCATCAATGAGACTGGAACCTGGGCAATTCACTTTCTTTTACTAACGCTTACTCTTAGCCCACTTGCTAAATGGCTACCAAGCCCAGAACCGATGCAATTCAGACGTATGATTGGCGTATACACCTTTGTGTACGCCTTTGCACACCTGCTTACATACATTGTGTTTGAAATCCAGCTTGATATGGCACTAGTGGCTAGCGAGATAGTAAGCAGGCCATACATCATTGTTGGCATGGCAGCGTTACTTCTTCTTTTTGCTCTCACCGCTACGTCGTTCAAGCGTATCCAGCGCAACATGGGAAAAAAGTGGCAGAAGCTTCACAACAGCATTTACCTGATCCTGCCCCTTGCACTACTTCATTTCAGCTGGTCGCAGAAGACGTTTTGGCAAGAGCCCGTTTGGTATTGGATGATTGGACTGATATTAATGAGCCCAAGAATGAAGCAGTGGTATGTGAGGTATCAGAAGAAAAGTCAAAAGAAGTCGAGAGGCAAAAACGCAGTGGCGTGAGAAAACTAAAGTCGAAAACCTTTTAAACAAGTACGTAAAGCAGCGCAGCATAACGCGCTGTTTTACTAAGCGTTACCGCGAGAATAAAAAACCAAAACGGGCTTCTAAGTACACCTGCTACTAAAGTAATAGGGTCGCCAATAATAGGTACCCAGCATAAAAACAAGCTCCACTTCCCCCACTTTGTAAAAGTGTAGCTTGCACGGTTAAACGCCGCTTCGCTCACTTTTAACTTATCGGTCGCAATTTCTTTTCCGAACTTGAAGCCCAATGCATAATTAACCACCGAGCCGAGTACATTTCCTAAAGAAGCAACAACAAGCAACAACACCCAGTTCAACCCACTACTGTATAAAGCACTAAGCACGATTTCAGAACTAAAAGGCAATATAGTGGCTGCCAAAAATGCCGATAAGAACATCCCCAAGTAGCCTAAATGTATTAATGCGCTCAACGCTCCTCCAGCTTTATACAGTAGTTTTCTATGTAAAATTCGCGCGCATCTTACCTTAATCGGAGTATGAATACTTCCTTCAGAATTCGATAGCACAAAAAAACCATTATCTTTTATGTAGTTACTGAGAAAACACCAATTTGAGTGAAAAAAGTACAACTAAATACTTGCCAAAGTCCTCCTTTGAGAATACTGTATACACATACACACTGTACAAGTAACCAGTATCAATCAATAACAATATTCCTGAAGTTCGATTTATGAACTTAAGGGCAAATGCATAAAGGGTTTTACTATGAACACATCTTCAGTTTCACGATTCAATGCTTTACGCGCTTCGGTTTCAAATGTTGTTCAACTACCTTTGCCGATAGAAGGGTTTCCTAGCGAAAAACAAGGTAATGGAAAAGGAAATAATGACAAAGGTTGGAATTATCTGCTTTCAAATACGGTGTCGTTTTCGAAAACTGTAGATCACGCTATCCGTATTCAAAAACCTGAAAAAGAAAAAATGCCTGAATGGATCAGTAAGCTGATTACAGGTGGCCAGTGTAAAACACTGTATGTGGAAAACATTGATTTAGACCTTCAACCAACCGACAGTGAAATGATCAGAAAGCTGTGTGAGCTTTACTCTGTCAGCCTGGTGAATGTACGTGTTAACAGCATTAATGACGAACAAAACGTAGCATTAGGTCCTTGGTAATACAAAGCCTGTTTATGCTTACATTTTACGTTTGCCTGAGTAGCGGTGCGTAAACAAAATCTAAATATTTATTTTCATACAACTCTTTGGCGTGGAATCTCTGACATGTACCCTTTGGCATGGACCGCCAAGGAATCTTTGAATATCGGCAATATTTACGTCTAAAAAAGTTGGGGCTCACGCAACTTATACTTATACTGTAGCGCTTTGTTTTACTCTTAAACTGCGAGTTGTCTTATGCGCTGCTACTGTTGCTCATCAAAATCCTTCGACGAATGCTGCGAGCCTTTTATTAAGGGTGATAAACACCCTAGTTCTGCAGAGCAACTTATGCGCTCCCGTTTTTCAGCCTACGCTACAGCGCATTATCAATATATTCTTGAAACCTACACCAAAGAAAAGCAGCAGGGTCTCTCTGTAGAGGATTTGGCGCAAAGCGCACAAGGTGCGACATGGTTCGCACTTAAAGTACACCCCACTCTAGCGGCTAGCTCCGTAGATAGCTTGGTAGGTAACTTGGTCAGTAGTACTGAAGATAGTTCGATAGACAGTACTGTACATGCCGACGCTAAAGTCGAAGCAGTAACCAACGCCGAGCCAATCTCTAAGACTAATTTAAAGTCCATCTCCAAACCCATCACCAAACCCAATAATGCCATTGTTGAATTCACTGCTTACTATTTTGAAAATAAAAGTATGTATCAGCTTCACGAAACGTCGAATTTTAGTGTTGAAGACGGTAAGTGGCGTTATCACGACGGCGTATTACACGACGACTGCGGCAAAATTAAATACGGGAGAAACCTACCTTGTGTTTGCGGTAGCAACAAAAAATTCAAACAGTGCTGCGCAACTAAGAGCCGCTAACCCAATTGCAATAACTAACTGTACTCCCTTCCCTGCGTATCTTGATTGTTCACCTTTCCTTTAATTTAAAATTAAAGGTGAATTGAATACGTATGCATGATGTTTATTATTTGTAAACAAAATGTAAGCATTACTTTCATCTTTTATCTCGCTCCCACATAAAATAGGACACACTATGAAGATGAAGAAACATGCGGCAGGCGTTTTAATAGGCGCAGCACTGAGTACATTAAGTTATCAAAGCTATGCCGACGTTATACTACACGCATTTAACTGGACCTACGACGACGTAGCCGCAAAAGCCCAGGAAATTGCGGATCTTGGTTACACCAAAGTACTTGTTTCACCTGCTTATAAATCGACAGGTGACCAGTGGTGGGCGCGATATCAACCACAGGACTATCGAGTTATTGATAACCCACTTGGTGACACTGCTGACTTTCAAGCGATGGTTAATGCATTAAATGCCAAAGGTGTAGAGACCTATGCGGATATTGTCTTTAATCATATGGCGAACGAAGCATGGAAACGTTCAGACTTAAACTACCCCGGAAGTGAAGTACTACAGCAATACTCATCAAATCAGGGATACTACAATGGCATCACATTATTTGGTGATGTAAGTAGCGGCCTTTTTGGCGGTGGTGACTTCCACGGTACGTATGATCAAGGTGGTCCTAAGTGCATTAGTAACTACAGCGACGTGGGCGATGTTCAGTACAATAGATTATGCGGCGCCGCGCCAGATCCTGGCTTGCCCGACCTAGACCCCAATAATTGGGTAGTAGCCCAGCAAAAAGCGTATCTTCAGGCGTTAAAAGACATGGGTGTAACCGGTTTCCGCGTTGATGCTGCAAAGCACATGACCAACTATCATATCAACGCGGTGTTCGACAGCAATATAAAAAACGGCGTGCATGTTTTCGGAGAAATAATTACCACGGGCGGTGCAGGCTCTAGTGAGTATGATAACTTCCTTGCACCTTATTTATCAGCAACAGGTCACTCGGCCTACGACTTCCCGCTTTTCGCGCAAATACGTAGTGCATTTAGCTTCGGTGGTTCGATGAATGCCTTAGTTGACCCAGGTGCGTACGGTCAGGCTTTATCAGGCGACAAGGCCATCACATTTAGTATTACCCACGACATCCCGCTAAACGACGGCTTCCGCTACCAGTTACTTGACCCTACCGACGAACATTTGGCAAATGCCTATGTACTAGGCCGTGACGGTGGTGTTCCATTACTGTACTCAGATAACAATGAAAGTGGTGATAATCGTTGGGTAGATTTGTACAAGCGTGATGACATCAAGGGTATGGTTAAATTCCATAACGGAGTTCAGGGCAGTGGCATGCAAGTGGTAAGTCATAATGACTGCGTTATTTTCTTCAAACGTGACCATCAAGGCGTTGTGGGTATTAATAAATGCGCAGACGGCCAAGATATATGGGTAGATACATCTACGGACAATTTGTGGTGGTATAGAAATTACCGCGATACGTTAAGTAATGATGTGCAATATATTACAACTCAGTGGCACAAGTTCTATGTACCAGGAAGAAGCGCCCGAATGTGGCTTATGGAATAACCCACTGTTAACAAGAAAAGCCTGAACATCGATTGTTCAGGCTTTATTGTTAAGTTACCCACGTGTCAGGCTTGTAGGATCAGGGCACAAGCACCATCTTACCTTTCACTTCCCGGTTCATTACCTTGGCCATGGCTTTCGTTGCTTGTTCTAAGGGTAATGCTTCATCTACGACCACCTTCACCTTACCTTGCACATACCAAGTTAAAAGCTCTTGCATATTTTCCGCAAAGCCTTTTGGATCGTGCTGAGTAAACGAGCCCCAAAATACGCCCATAACCGAATAGCCTTTTACCAGCGCTAAATTAACCGGGAATTTCGGGATCTCACCGCCAGCAAAGCCAACCACAAGTAAACGACCTTCCCATGCCATACTGCGGCTGCAAGCGTGGAATGTGTCGCCGCCAACGCATTCATAAACTACATCGACACCTTTGCCGCCTGTGACTTCTTTCAGCGTTTCTTTGAGATCTTTTTCTTTGTAGTTAATTAAAACGTCTGCGCCATACTCTTTAGCAAGCGCCAGCTTTTCTTCTGTTGAGCAAACTGCAATAACTTTAGCGCCCATAATCTTGCCTATTTGCACTGCTGCTAAGCCAGTACCACCCGCTGCGCCGGTTACAACCAGTGTTTCGCCTGGCTGCAGTTTTGCGCGCTGCTTTAACGCGTGATGTGCTGTCGCATGCGCAGTTACAAGAGCAGCCCCCTCATTAACATGGATGGGATCAGGTAACGGCATAACATGAGTGGCAGGGATCAGCGCTTTTTCTGCGTAACCACCTAAGTTAGACAACGCAATAACTCGTTGCCCTTCTTTTAAATGGCTTACGCCCTCACCTACTTCAGATATGGTGCCTGCCACTTCATTGCCAGGAATAAACGGGAAGTCTGGCTGCATTTGATACAGACCTTGCACCAATAGTCCGTCTGGAAAGTTCACCCCTGCGGCTTCAACATTTACGACTACATGCCCTTTTTTTACTTGCGGGTCTGCAACGTCTTTAAATTGAAGTTCTTCAAGTGGTCCAAAAGATTCGCATACAATTGCTTTCATACTGTCTCCAGTTGCTTTGTTCGACGAGCACGCTATTGATAGCATGACCTGTCATTAAATAGGTTATATGGCGTTTATTCGCTTTGGTGAATGGTTTGGTTCGCAATTTGCGCCAGAGGTCGCACCATTGCGCCTAATTGCATAGCCTTCTCGCTTGACGCATTGCCATCGTGTGCGCGTTTTACCACGCCTTGTAAAATAGCGGCTAAACGGAAAAAACTAAATGCGAGGTAAAACGTCCAATTGCTAATGGCATCAATACCTCTTCGCTCGCAATACGCATTGATATATTCTTGTTCACTTGGAATGCCTAACTGCTCTCTGTCTAAACCACCTAACCCAGCTGCGTGCGCAATGTCAGAGGGAAGGCGCAACTGCATACATTGGTAAGCCAAATCGGCATACGGATGCCCCAACGTTGATAATTCCCAATCAAGTACTGCGACTACTCTTGGTTTTTTAGGGTCAGACATATCAAACATCATATTATCTAATCGAAAATCGCCATGGACTAACGAGACTTGACCATCATCTTTTGGCAGGTTGGCCTCAAGATACTGAATAAGGCTTTCAATTTCTTCAACATGCTCAAGTTCAGATGCACGATACTGTTTTGTCCACCTGCTTAGCTGACGTCCAAAGTAGCTACCAGGCCTTCCATAATCGCGTAAGCCTGCGCTTTCAATATCTACACTGTGAAGCGCTGCAAGCACTCGGTTCATTTCATCATACATGGCACCACGAGTAGTAGAAGATGCTATTTCAGGCAGTGCGCTATTCCAGAAAATGTCACCTTCAACATAGGCCATAATGTAAAACATGCTACCGATTATGCTGGCATCTTCACATAAATGGTACGCTTTGGGCACAGGCACTTCTGAGCCCTGCAACGCGTTGATAACGCGAAATTCTCGGTCAACCGCATGGGCCGATTTCAGTAACTTGCCCGGAGGTTGACGGCGTAATACATAAACGCCGTTATCCGTAGTAAGTTTAAACGTCGGGTTCGATTGCCCACCCGCAAATTTCTCAGCGCTTTTGACGTGCCCAATACTCGGGCACGCAGAAGATAAATACGAATTCAGCACTGCTAAATCTATGACATGTGGGGCTTTCGCATTGTCTTTAGACACGTTCACTCCTTACCCGTAATTTTTTGTATTGTTTATTTACAACACTGACTTATTCAGCGACTGCTTTTTCTGCAATAAGATTACGACCTAACTGCATCATGTGAACCTGATCAGGGCCATCTGCCAGCTTGATAGTACGCGCATAAGCGTACATTGCAGACAATACGAAATCTTGGCTTGTACCTGCAGCGCCGTGCATCTGAATGGCATGGTCGATAACGTTACAGGCCATAGTAGGTGCAACTATCTTGATAGCAGCGATAAGGTCGCGCGATACTTTGTTGCCATAGCGATCCATCTTATCAGCCGCTTTCAACGTAAGCAGACGCGCCTGTTCAATATCACAGTGCATCTGCGCAATGCTTTCTCTAACCGATTGCTGTTTTGACAACGGTTTGCCAAACGCCACTCGGCTTTCAACTCGTTCACAGGCCATATCGAGCGCGCGCTGTGCACAGCCAATAAGGCGCATACAATGGTGAATACGGCCCGGGCCTAAGCGCCCTTGTGCGATTTCAAAACCACGCCCTTCACCAAGCAGTAAGTTTTCTGCCGGTACACGTACGTTTTCAAACAAGACTTCAGCATGACCAATAGGCTCGTCGTAATAGCCCATTGCTGCCATTGGGCGAACAATAGTTACACCCTTGGTGTCCATAGGAACTAAGATTTGAGACTGCTGCTGGTGACGAGGCGCATCGAAATCAGTTTTGCCCATTACCACCATAATTTTACAGTTTTCATTCATAGCACCGCTGGTGTACCACTTACGGCCGTTGATAACGTATTCATCACCATCGCGCTTAATGGAAGTTTCGATGTTAGTCGCGTCACTTGATGCCACTGCAGGCTCTGTCATAGCAAAGGCTGAGCGTATTTCCCCGTTTAAGAGAGGCTCTAACCACTGCTTTTTCTGACTCTCGTTACCGTATTTCGCCAGCACTTCCATATTGCCGGTATCTGGCGCACTACAGTTGAAGATTTCAGAGCTAAACAAAACTCTGCCCATTTCTTCACAAAGTGGTGCATACTCTGCGTTAGTCAAGCCCGCGCCATATGGCTTATATTCTTCAGGTAAAAATAGATTCCAAAGACCCGCTTCTTTTGCACGCTTTTTCAATGTATGCATCATTTCAGGCGTTTTCCAACGACCTTCGCCATTGTTGGCAGAGCCATTTTCTACGGCGTGAATGTATTCCTTTTCAATTGGATACACTTCTTCTTTCATAAACGCTTTTAGTTTTTCTAAAAGTGCTTGGGTCTTTTCATTATATTCAAAGTTCATAACTGCCCCATTTAGCTGTAGGTAATGGCGTGTAACCTGTCAATCACATCCAGGTGAGGTACGCTGTTGAAGTTATTAAGGTGAACGCCTCGCGCATTGGCAAAGCATTGAGAAAAACTGGCATTTCGGATCTGCAAATTCATATTCACAACGGTGGCCGCATCGTAGCCAAGAATATGTTTGAGCATCATGGCAATTGCACCGCCAGAACTCACAACAAGAACACGCTTCGCGTCAATACTTTTAAGATGCGTGAGCATACTGTGAACTCTGTCTTCGAACTGCCCCCATGTTTCATCAAGGAGTTCATGTGCCAGTTCGTCTTGCGACCAGGCAATCATGGCTTTTTTTAGCAATCGATAGTATTCCGACGGCGACGCACCTTCAGGCACTTTCGCTTCTGGGTAACGAGTTAAGTAAGCTTTAGCAACAGCCTGAAAATTGAATTCATTCAGCGCACTATTTACCGTGGCCTCAGGTAGAGAATAGCTTTGTGAAGCAATGCCAGTAGCGATGCCGTCCTTGGTTTCGTGATGCCTAACCATGTCACCAGAAAAAACTGTGTCGAACTGAATATTTCGATGCTTGAAGTAATCACCGAGCCAGACAGCCTGCTGTCCACCTAGATCACTGAGTTTGTCATAGTTCGCTTTGCCAAACGACGCTTGACCATGGCGCACTAAATAGATGTCTGTCATACCACTGCTCGATGTTATTAATATGTTAACTTTCAATCAACATAGTAAGGAAAACAGCGATATAAGTTTAATTGATATTTTGAATGAGTATGCATCATGTGAAACTATGCACCAGCAAGCAATTGATCACTTTTTGCACGTTATAGACAAAACTAAACATGATACCGTCAAATGCGTGCAATATATGTTCAATAGATTGTATAGTGAAAAAAGCACGTGACGTCTTAGGGAAGTAGACGCATTTAAAAGTAAAGGACTGCTCGCAAATGGACGCGACCTTGTCGTGATTAATTTTGTTTAAAGCTCACCGCTTTTAAAAATAAAAAGAACCAAAATGAAGTCACTTACACACGTTTTGCCCTGTACTAAAGCAGGTACTGTTGCAGGTACATCTTTAAATGCCATAACTCGTTGTCTTTACCGCACCCCGATAATCGCCTCAATAATTACGTCGGCCTGTGTTCTTGCTCCAAGCGCCCAAGCTAGTGAAGATAACCAATTAACACCGCACAGCAAAAAGACGCTAGAACGCATTGTTGTTCAAGCGCAAAAAACCAGCCAAAACTTGCAAGATGTGCCTGTTGCAGTTACTGCACTTTCAGGTCAAGACTTGGTTGAGACCGTAAGCCGAGATGTGTTTGACCTGCAAAACTACGTACCTGCATTTGGCGCGTTTCAAAACCAAAGTGTAACGAATTCAGGGTTTTCAATTCGTGGCATTGGTACGTCTTCACAAAACTTCGGCTTCGAATCTTCGGTAGGTTTATATGTAGATGGTGTTTACCGTGCAAGACAAAACGCGCTAATTAACGACTTAGTCGATGTTGAATCTATTGAAGTGTTACGTGGCCCACAGGGTACCTTATTTGGTAAGAATACTGCCGCTGGCGCAATGACATTAACGACTGTCGCACCTTCACACGATGATCGAGACGGCTTTGCCGAAGCCATTATTGGCAACGATAATTTGGTTCGTTTAAGCGCAGGCTCGTCGTTTTCTCTTATCGACGATATTCTTGCCATGCGTGTTTCGGGTTTTAGCTCTCATAGCGACGGTTTCATTACCGATGAACGCAGCGGGCAAACCCTGAATAACCGTAACCGTTCTGCGGTAAAAGCACAGCTGCTTTACACTCCTACGGCTGATATTAGCGTACGGCTTATTGCTGATTATGGCGAGTTAGACGAACGTTGCTGCGGCGCGCTGACTTTTCAAAACAATATTCAGGCTAATGATATAGTGGGTAAGTTCGGCACTGATGCTCTGCTACTACAACCGCCATTCAATGCAACTATTTATGGGCGCGATAACTTTTATGACTATAGAACGTCGCTGTCACAAACTCCCCTTTCAAAAATGGAAGATAAAGGGCTATCAGTTCAAGTTGATGTGGCTTTAAACGAAGCATGGGACATAGTGAGTATAAGCGCGTACCGCGCGTTTGATAGCTTAGATACGGTAGATACTGACTTTTCTGATGCCGACCTTCTTACCGCCACTAACGACGCCAGACAGCAGTCGTTTTCTCAAGAAGTTAGATTACATTACACCAGCGAGAATGTGCGCGGATTAATAGGTGTTTACTATTACAGCCAGAACTTAGATCTCACTTTTGATACCACAACGCAAGATGATTTCAGTGCGTTCTTTAATGCAGCTGCATCCGAACTACTGCCTTTGGCCAACGCCATCGACGAGCTATCTGCAGTTACATCAGGTTTTATTGCGCCTGCTGCAGCACCAGCGCCGTCCGGTACAGCTTTCGCACACAGCGCCTATCAAGAGCAAGACAGTATTGCTTTATTCTCTCAGCTGGATTGGCTGTTAAACAGTGATTTCACCTTAACAACGGGCTTACGCTATACCCGCGAAGAAAAGTCGATTGTCGGAGCCTACGATGAGCAAGGGCCTGGTATTGACGGACTAACTCAAGACCCAGCGCAATGGCCTGATGCAGGTCGTGCTATAGTTGGGTTACAAAACATCGCTGCTGCGTTAGCGGCGGGACAAGCTCCTACAGCACAGTCCCTTAACGCTATCGCTCCATTTCAACAAGCGGGCTGGGGATATTTTTTCTTGGAATCTGCAGCGGTTATGCCGCGCCCTGACTTAAACGAAGAGCTTGATGATTCACAGTTAACCGGCACAGTGAAACTGGCTTATCACCCAAATGACAACACGCTAACGTACGCTAGTTTTGCCACAGGATACAAAGCTGGCGGTACGAATACCGACAGAATCTTACCTTCGCTTAGCCCGCTTTTTGATGCTGAAAAATCGCGAAGTGCTGAAATAGGTATAAAACACGATTTTGAAGAATACGGCGTGCGCGTAAATGCTGCGGCGCACTATACACAAATTAGCGACTTTCAGGCGACGACCTTTACCGGAACGGGGTTCAACCTGCAAAATGCGGGCGATATCATAGTAAAAGGCATAGAGCTTGAAGCCACATGGCTAATGACAGAAAGCACCGAATTACAGGCTGTTGCTTCGCGCACATTGGCGAATTTTGATGAGTTTAAACGCGGTACCTGTTGGGTAGCGTACACGTGGCACACGGGCATTGACGACCCGGGCCGTGTGGCGCCTAACGACCCGTTCTGTTCAAGAGACGATGACCGCGTAGGCTTCGAGCCTCAGAACTCACTGTCTCTTATGCTGAATCACTATTTCGAAGTTGGGAATTATCCTGCCTCCGCCAGTATTGACTACCAATACACGGGCGACGTATTTCTTGATGATGCGAACGACCCGTACAAGTACGCTGACGACTTTTCATTATTTAACGTTCGCGTAAGTTTCACTATCCCACAATGGGATAGCGAAATTATTGCGTGGTCGCGCAACGTTTTCGATGAAGAGTACGTCGCACGAAGTGGCTTTGATGTACCCGTACAAACCGGAAAGATCATGGCCTACCCAGGCGCGCCTAGAAGCTTTGGCGTTACCTTCAGAAAGTCTTTCTAACGCTTTAAATGCGTAGGTTTGGTATGAAACACCGCATGGCACTGAGCAATAACAGACAGCGCTATATGCTCAGGTAGCTCACCACCAATGTCGAAACCAGCGGGGCTTGCAAAATACTGAGTAAAGTTGGTATCGCCAAGCCCGGCTAAATCCATAATTTCCTGCTTACGGTGCAGTGGCCCGAGCATGGCCGTATAGGTTAACGATTGCTTGCTTAGCACCTGCAGCGCCTTTGCATCAATTTCTCGATGATGGGACATAAGCACTGCTGCTTGAACGTTATGTTCGCCCATGTGAAGACGTAAGCCTTCAGTAGACGGGTCTTCAATCAAGTAATTTACCTCGGGAAAATGTTCAAGTCTTGCTTGTGCAGGCCTTGGATCCCAAAGGCTGACTAAATAGCCCTGCAAACTAGCAAGCTTAGTCATAAAGGTAGCGTCGTACCCACCTCCAACAACAAGTAGGTGGATAGGCGGCAGCATCAAAACCGACAACATGCGCTTGCCATCAACGGTGTCTAGCACAGCTTTTCTAGGTTTAACAGAATGGTCTTCCAATTCCGTGCAATCACCCAAAGTGCCGTCTACCGCGCAGCGCCACTCACACGCTTTTCCGTTTGATAAGCTTTTGCTAACCACATCCAACGATAAATACTGGTTACTCTCGTTGACTGGTACGAGTGCTAAGTGCACCACACCGCCGCATCCAACACCTAGCTTAAACGCGATGTCTTCTTCATCTTCGTCATCGTAAACCGCGGTACGACTAACGCCGTCCGTCATTACTCGCTGGGCTTTTTTAACGATGTCACTTTCTAAGCAGCCACCGCTTAATATACCTAACTGATGCCCAGCGTCGCTAAACAACATCATGGCGCCTGCTTTGCGGTAGCATGAGCCTTCGGTTTTAAAAATAAAACCTAACACCCACTTATGCTTGTTTTTAAGTGGAAGCCACTGGGCCAACAAATGGTTAACGTGATTACTCATAACTACCTCTAAATCCGTTTAACCTGTTTATTGCTGTGATGCTGCTTGGGCAATAAATGCTGCTAATGTTGCTGGCTCTTGTGCCCCGGCTACGCCCTGATTACCGATCACAAAAGTAGGTACACTTTGGATACCGCGCTGCATCCAAAGGGCTTCTTCCTCGCGCACTGCTTGCGCGTATTTTTCACTCTTAAGCGCTTGTTCAGCTTCAGACTTATCAAGGCCAACCGTTTGTGCCAACGCTACTAGAACACCTAGATCATTAATGTTTTTACCGTCTGTGAAGTAGGCATTAAATAAGGCCAGCTTCATTTCTTCTTCAAGGCCGTTTTCTGCAGCAAAGTGAATAAGTTGGTGAGCCTTAAACGTGTTCTGCATGCGAGAGTCGTCAGTAAAGTTAAACGAAAAGCCTAATTGCTCGCCCGCTTCTACTAACCGTGCTCGGTTCTGCGCGCTTTGCTGCTCACTAATGCCGTATTTTTCCATTATGTGCTCGCGAAGGTTTTGCCCTTCTTCTGGCATATTGGGGTTTAGCTCGAACGGGTGAAACTTAATATCCACTTCAATGTTATCAAGGGTTTTAATGGCTTCTTGCAAACGCTGGTACCCAACAATACACCATGGACATACCACGTCAGAAACCATATTAACTGTTACACTCTGCATAGCCCTCGCACTTTGTACACCTTGCTCATTTGCTGCCATGATAGGCCTCGCTTTATTGAATTAATGAAGATATAAGGGCTTAGATAAGGTTACAAAAAGAAACTTCAACCCCACACTGCGATTATTTCGTCGCAGCTACATCAGTTTCTGCTGTGACTTTTGTTGTCGTGCCCATTGTGGTGCTGTAAAGCGTGGAAAGTTTTTCAAGGGCTGAGTGTGCCCATATTTCATAGCCTTTCGTGGAGGGATGAAAGCCATCTTCTGCCATCAAACCACTTTGCTGAATATCCGTCATAGTTCCGCTCACATTAAGTGCACTAACATATAATATGTCTGCGTTAGCCCGGGCTGTTACGCTATCAGCCAAAGCTTGGTTTAGTAACCACGCGCGGTAACCTAATAGTGCACGCAAAGGTTGCGGAAGCGCTGGAAAGCAATGAATTGGCGGTAGCGCAGTAAATAATATTGTTTCGCACCCAAATTTATCTGACAGTAGCGTACTAATAGCATCGATGTTTTGTCGCCACCGTTTCAACGGTACAAATTTGGTCACATCGTTAACACCAATAGAGACGAGCACCGACGAAAAGTACTCGGCAGGCATTTCATGAAGAAGCTTGAGCACATCTTCACTTTTAAAACCTGTTTTAGCATTCAACGTCACTCGCGTTGGCCCATGCTTAACAAGGTTTGAGTACAGCAGACCTGTGAGTGCCCCCATTTGCGTCGTTGCACCAACACCAGCGGCGGCAGAATCGCCTATAACCAAAACGTTATTAGTTAGCAGCAATTTACTATCGGCAGAGGTTAATACCCGCTCGCCGTCGGGCTCTGGGAGTACAGCGGTCTTCTTCCTCACCCACAATGCTTGAAGCAAAATGACTGGAAGAAGTAAAACAATTATCAGGTTTAATACCAAAACCTTGAAGTAGATCAAATCAGCCTCCTAAGCAATCCATTAAGCTTTAACCATCGAATTGAATTCGCGCCTAGATATCTACATATAAGTGCAGAGCCAATATGACAATAATTGCCGTACAACAACGTCCTGTATCAATCATTACCAAGTATGCGTTGAATGCTCCTCGCTATACCTCTTACCCTACTGCACTTAAATTTGAACCGCTACAAGATGACATACTTCCACAAGCACTTGCAGTGTCAAAAGCGCCGGCAGTAAGTCTCTACGTGCACATTCCATTTTGCAAAACGCTGTGCTACTACTGTGGCTGCAATAAAATGGTGACACGTCACAATGAAAAAGCGGACGAATATTTAGATTACATAGAAAAAGAAATTCTGTCTAAGCGTTATTTAACTGACGGCAGGCGTGCAGTTTCTCTGCACTTGGGTGGCGGTTCACCCAGTTTTTTGAGCGAGACTCAGCATACTTATTTAATGTACCTGCTTAAGAAACACTTTACCTTTGAAGCAGGTGCTGAACTGTCAATTGAGTTAGATCCCAGAAATATCGATAAACACTATCTTCAAAACTTAAAATGTCTCGGCTACACACGCATTAGCTTTGGTTTACAAGATACTGACTACAATGTTCAGAAAACCATAAATCGCATACAAAGCACGTCTCACATTGCCGAATTAGTATTCGAGGCTCGGTCGCTGGGTTTCGACTCAGTCAACTTAGATCTAATTTATGGTTTACCGAATCAGTCAATTGAAACGTTCTCATCAACCATCGCCGCAACAAAAGCCATGATGCCAGATCGTATTTCGCTTTTTAGCTATGCACATCTTCCCGAGAGGTTTGCAGCGCAGCGTAAATTTGCTGAAGAAACACTGCCAAATAGTGAAGAAAAAGCGGCGCTTTACAAGCTTGCCGTTAACAGCTTTACAAACATAGGTTATGAAATGATTGGTCTTGATCATTTTGCCTTAAGCAAAGACTCACTGGCTATTGCGAAAAATAAAGGCGAGCTTCACCGTAACTTTCAAGGGTATACTTTACGTGGAGACACCGACCTTATAGGGTTCGGCGTTTCAGCCATTAGCACCGTAGGTAATGCCTTTGCGCAAAATGCTAAGGAGCTAAAAGAATATTACAGTCGGTTAGACAACCACCAGCCCAATGCGAAGGTTGGGCTGTCATTAAGTGCCGACGACCTGATTCGCAGAGACGTGATTTCTAGCTTAATGTGCAATTTAGCGGTAGACAAGCAAGCAATTGCCGACAAGCACCACATCATTTTTGATGAATACTTTGCTTCAGCCTTAAACAACCTTGAAGAACTTAAAGAAGACGGGCTTATCGAAGCGACATCTCGGTATATTCGAGTGCCAGAGTCTGCTCGCATTTACATTCGGGCTATTTGTGCCCGTTTCGACGCTTATTTGAACGCAAGTGAAATACTCAGTAGCTACTCCAAAGCCATTTAAAACTAGGGCAATTTAAACCGCGCAATCACTTGCATTCCTACATCAAGCTCAAGACGCGATAGAGAGATACAGCTAATGCTGGCATAAAGGGTTTGGTTACTGCTTAGTACATCAAGTTTTAACAACACTTTCGCGCTGTTTACGGTCGATAGCTTTTTAGGGGTTAGCTTTGTATCTGCGAGTTTCGTGTCGGGGTAATTTTCAGGCTCGTTCAGGGGACTGAGTGGATTCGCCACGGGTTCGATGCTAGATATAACACATGGCAGCGCATTTAAAATACTGATTGTGCTGGCATTGCCAAAGTCAGCAATATTGGTATCGATACTTACATCACAAGCTTTAACTGCAAAACGAACAGAAACTTGCTCACCGCTTTGCTGAGGCAAATAGGACACTGATTCTGCAGTGACGAATATCTCGTGCCCCGCTACCTCAACGCGTTCAATGCCGTTTTCCGACTGGCACTGCTCATTGCCTTTTAAGGTTAGAACATTTTGATCTTGTTGCATTTGGCTACCGTGTTTGTAGCTGACAACGGCGTTTTGTGACTGGTTACTGTCGTGTGCGTCGCTTTGCGCAGTAACTTTAAATCCCTCAAGTACGCTAGACGGTGTCGCAAATCCTTCTTTTTCGAATACTTGAGTCAAAACATCGCGCGTTTTTCCACAAAGCTTGGTGCGGCCTTGGTCAATAAAAACCAACTCATCGCTGAACAAGGTAAGGTCATCTAAATCGTGAGAAATAACAAGGCAGGTGAGCTTCCCCGACACACACAAATTGTTCAAGAACTGGTAAATTTTGCGACGGGTAAAGATATCAATCGCGCTTAGCGATTCATCTAGCAGTAACACATCTGGCCCATTGACCAACGCCCGCGCAATCGCGACCCGCTGCGCTTCTCCGCCAGAAAGCGCTTGAACTGGCTTATCAATTAAATGTTCGCAATAACAGCCGCGCAAACACACATCGATAGACATTGCATTAGGGCTTGCGTGACGCTGCGCAAGGGCTAAATTACCGCGCACATCGGTATGGGGAAATAGCATGGGCTGCTGAAAAACGATGCCGACCTTTTGAGAGGTCCACGGCGTTTGCACTTCTGCGCTTTTTTCTACGCCAGCTAGGGCGCGAAACAAGCTGCTTTTTCCCGCACCTGATGGACCGGTAATCCCAATGAATCGGCTTTGCGGCTGCAATGAGATTAGTGCGTTAATGCGATTAGAAAGTCGCGCAGATATTTGCATGTTAACGCGCCTCATCACTTCGTGCGACACCGTTATAACGATAGAGCGCCGCAAGCATCACAAATGAAAAAATAAGAAGGGCCAACGCAAGGTTGTGTGCACTGTTATATTCCAACGCTTCTACCTGTTCATATAGCGCGATAGACAGCACCTGAGTTTCTCCAGGAATATTGCCACCTATCATTAATACTACGCCAAACTCGCCTATGGTATGTGCAAAGCTTAAGCCTAATGCCACCACGATGGGCGCTTTGCTTAAAGGAAGTACTATTTTTATAAACGCTTCAAAGGCCGAAAACCCCAGCGTCTTTGCTACATCTAAATAACGGTTATCCAATTGTGAAAAGCCGCTGTACAAAGGCTGCAGAGCAAATGGTAGGGAGTAGATGACAGACCCCAACACCAAACCTTCAAAGCTAAATGCTAAATTGCTCCCGGTTAGGCTTTGCCATCCCTGCCCCAACGCACTTTGCGGCGAAAAAGCAATAAGCAAATAAAAACCCAGCACAGTTGGCGGTAACACCAAAGGCAACGCGAGTATCGACATAACCAAAGGCTTAGCTTTGCTCTGCCATTTCGCTAAAAACCACGCTAGCGGCAATGCGATTAACAACAGCAAACCACTGGTTATAAAGGCCAGTTTTAAGGTGAGTAATATGGCTTCAAGTGTCGATGCCCCGAAGAATTCTGTGAGCATACTTAGTTACCGACGCCCGATGCAATGGTAGGTTCATAGCCCCATTCAATTAAGCTGTGCTGCACCCCTTGCGACATTAAATACTGTACGAACAGGCTGGGTGATGACACTCCATTAGCGTCACTCAAACGAAATGCTCTGGTTGGCTCAACGTTGTCGTTGTGAATAGGCTCATCAACTGGCGCTGCCGCATTTTTAATTGGAAGTGATTCGAACAGATTCGGAGATAATGTAGCTACCGTTTTACTATTAACCACCAACGACTGAATGATGGGTTGATACAAGGTTTCAGGTACTGGGACGATAACCGTAACAGCATCGGCGCTTTTGGTATTCACAACACTGTTAAAATTAGAAGGCAAATTAGAGGATAAGTCTGCGGGCAAATCTAACGCCGATGAGTACGCAACGAACGCCCCTTTCACGCTGCCGGTGGTATAAAACTGCAAGGTTTGTAGCACGTTTTTACCCATCACTCTGTGAGGTAAAAACTGTTGCCATAAGGATAAGTTTTGCAACGTCTGTTGCGCAGCATCACCATAGGGAGCCAGTTTAGGATTTGCGATAGCTACCTTGTTTTGTGGATTTTCCATTAATTGAACAAGCTGCTTCGACAAGCAATCGGTAAGCTGAACGTTTATTTCTGCAGTTGTGTCTCCAGTAGATGAGCGCGCGATTTGCTCGCAATTCCTTACACCGGATGTCTTGCTAGATATTTCACTGAATGCCTCACTTGATAAGTCGCCAGCATAGACAAACGCAAGCTTGCCTTTAGCGTAATCCACCAGATTGCCGTGGTGAACTACGTTGTTATCAACCAACGCTTGCGGCCGAGCGCGATCAGCAGATAGAAAAACGTCGAAGCTAGCACCATGTTGAATTTGCGCATACAAAGTACCGCTAGAAGACACCGTTACCGCGACTTCTATGCCGGTTAGCTCAGTAAACTGCTCGGCAATACTCTTTAGCGGTTTTGCAAAGTTTGCCGCAACAGCTACGTGAATTTTTTCGTCGCGCTCGAAATTTACTGAATGGTTTTGTTTATCGGCACTAATAACGCTCCCTTCATTCACAGTATTATTCGCCGCATCAAAACTGCTCGCCTGTGCCACAGAACTTGAAAAAGCCGTAACGCCTAGGGCTACACCTGCACTTACCAAAATAAGCATGGCCAAGTTAACAAAACTTGAAAGTCGCATTGCTAAAGAACAAACCATTACTTTTTGCGCATCCACTTAAGTGCCGCTTTATCGTCAGATGCTTTCGCCGCAACCCATTCAGATTTATCGCCTTTAAATTCTTTTTTCCAAAGCGGTACCGACTGTTTAAGCATGTCCATTAAGTAGCAGGCAGCGTCAAACGCCGCCTGGCGGTGGGGAGCGGCGGCACCTACCCATACAATTTGTTCGTTGTTGTGTATGCGCCCTACTCTGTGCAGTGCGCCAGCACTGTTAAGTGAAAAGCGTTCGCTCGCTTGTTCAACCAGAAGCATTAACGCTTTTTCAGTCATGCCCGGGTAATGCTCTAATTCGATGCCGTCTATATCGCCAGCGTTATTAAAATCTCGCACCAGCCCGGTAAAAGTAACAATCGCGCCGGTGTTACCGCAGGCCTTCTCATCTGCCGACTGTTTTAGCCTAGCGTACAGCTCGCCTTGATCGAAATCTTCAACTTGAACTAGCGCGAACATAGCTAGCCCCCAGTCACAGGTGGAAATAGCGCCAGCTCATCACCGTCGCTAAGTTCGGTTTGGTGATCGCAGAGCTCTTGATTACAGGCAGTTAGCACACTGCCCTCTAGGGCTAATGCCCACTTGTCACTACGCGTTTTAAGCTGCGATATCACGGTCTCAATAGTGCTGTTCTCGCTTATATGAAGCGCGATATTGTCCTCTCCCGTAATCTCTCTGGTTTGTGCGAATGTTTTTACCGTTACCTGCATGCTTTGCCTGTTATCTACGTTGTTAAGGTTGCTTTGTGCGCGCTAATTAATCTTTCCAAGCCTCGGAAATACGTTGAGCCTAAAGTGCGTTGCGTCTTGAATGCTTGTTCGCTTTATACACGTTACTTTTTTAGCTCACTGGCCTTTCACTGGCCTTTGTGAAAACTAGGTTTCGGACTGCCAATGGCCTGTCTTACCGCCTTTTTTCTCCAGTACCCGTACCCCTTCCATATGCATGCCAGGGTCGATGGCTTTGCACATATCAAACAAGGTTAACAGCGCCACATTTACACCCGTGAGCGCTTCCATTTCAACGCCGGTTTTACCGCTTAGCTTGCAATAGCAGGTGGCTTGAATTCGATTTTGGTCGGCCTGAATGTCGAAGTTTATATCCACCTTTGATAGTGCCAATGGGTGACAAAGAGGAATAAGATCGGCGCAGCGTTTCGCCCCTTGAATACCCGCTACACGGGCAACTGCAAATACATCACCTTTTGCAATTTTTGCTTCAGAGATTTGGCGAATAACGTCTTCGCTTACGTATAAAAAACCTTCTGCTGTGGCTTCTCGCTTGGTAACGTCTTTGTCGCTAACGTCAACCATGTTAGCTTCACCGCCAGCGTTTAAATGGCTAAAGGTGCTCATGCTTCCACCAAATGCTTTACGAAATTACACGGTCTAAAGTCGGCATCAAGCTGGCTCGAAATTATTTTTTCCCACGCAGTACGACACGCGCCTGTTGAGCCTGGTAAGCAGAAAATAACCGTATTATTAGCAAAGCCCGCAACCGCGCGAGACTGAATGGTTGATGTACCAATCTCTTCATAGCTAATTTGACGGAATAGCTCGCCAAAGCCGTCGACTTCTTTGTCGAACAATACACTGATGGCCTCTGGCGTTGAGTCGCGGTGGGTAAAACCTGTACCACCGGTAATTAATACGGCGTGAATGTTTTTATCGGCAATCCACTTCGACACCACGGCGCGCTGCTGATAAATATCGTCTTTCACCAAGTCGCGATCATAAAGGTTATGGCCAACCGAGGTAAGCGCCTCTTTCAAGTAGTCTCCCGACTTGTCGTTTTCGAGGGTGCGCGTATCTGAAATAGTGAGTACGGCAATATTAAGGGGTTGGCTGACAACTGACATATGAAATCCTAATTTGATATGCGACATTTTGGAGGTTTTTGATAAAGTACCAGCCAAAATACTATTTGGTAATCACTTTATAAGGGTGCATGCCATGAATTCAACAACTAAGTTGGCATAAACTATGTCTAAAAGCCTAACTCATCAGCAGGCTATGCGTTATAACCGCCATATCGTGCTTCCAAAAGTGGATCTAGACGGTCAAGAAGCGCTGCTAAACGCCAATATTTGTATCATTGGTATTGGCGGGCTTGGCACCGCGGCTGCTACTAACCTTTGCGCCAGTGGCGTGGGCTCTCTTACACTTATCGACCACGACACAGTTGAGGCCACCAACCTGCCAAGGCAAACCTTGTTTAGCGAACAAGATGTAGGCACAAATAAAGTAGAGGCGGCTAAAGTGCGGCTTATTGCAATAAACAGCGACTGCGACATTACCGTAATGGCAGAACCGTTTTCGGCGCCCAGCTCTACTCAGCTTTCACCAGTGTTAAAACAAGCCATAGAGCGTGCTGACGTTGTGCTAGATTGCACCGACAATACAAACTCGCGAGATTTAATAAACCTACTGTGTTTTAAACTAAATACCCCGCTAGTATCGGGTGCAGCCATTCGCTTTGAAGGCCAGCTATTCGTCGCTATACCCGGTGAGAGCCGTTGCTATGCATGCTTGCGGACGCTATTTGAATCGCCTGACCTAAGCTGTGTTGAGGCAGGTATATTCTCGCCAGTAGTAAATATTGTTGGTACTTACCAAGCTATGCTTGCCATGCAAGTATTGATGGATTTCGATAATATTCCTAAAAACACGTTAATGACGTTTGATGCTCTGTCGCACGAGTGGCGAAACTGGAAGCTACCTAAAGGCGTAGACTGCGAGCTATGTGCTTGCTAACTATACCTGCTTTTGCAGCATGAATGATAAAAGCTGTGTTTAAAAGCAGCATATTTAAACAAAGAATAAGACAGAAAATAGGTTGATTTAAATGACAACCCAAGTAGTGAAAAAACACATGGTAGTGGCGCAAAACGCGTCTGGACGTAACATGAACGTGCCAATTTATCGTATGAAGGGCGCGCGCCCTGGCCCCACCGTGTATATTCAAAGTTCTATTCACGGCGCAGAAGTACAAGGTAACGTGGTTATTTACCATCTTATACAGCGCTTAAAAGACATGGATATTTGCGGCGAAATTATCCTAGTGCCCAACTGTAATCCCATTGGCACTAACATTAAAGCCGGTGAGTACACTTTAGGCCGGTTCGATCCTGTGAACGGCACAAACTGGAACCGCGGCTATTTCTTCGATAAAGAAGCAGTTGAGCATTTCGCCAAAACGGTAACCCGCGAAGAGTCTATTGAAGGCATAAAACAACGTTTTCGCGCTCATTTATCTAACGCTATCGACAACAAATTGGCTGAACCATGGGGTTTAGGCTTGGCACAGCAGTTAAACCTAAAGCTACAGCAAATGGCGGTCAACGCCGATTTCGTGTTAGATCTCCACAACGGCCCGGTGTCTACCCGCCACGTTTATATTCCCGAATACGCCAAAGACAGCGCCAAGCTATTTAACATTCCTCACTGTATTTTTATTCCAAACGTATTTGCGGGGGCGTTGGACGAAGCGACGTTCTGCCCATGGTGGACACTACAAGAAAGCATAAAAACTAATTTAGCGCGTGAGGTAAGCTTTAACGTTGAAGCGTTTACGCTTGAAATGGGTAGCCAAGAAGTTATCGACTTTAACGAAGGTAATATAGACGCCACCAGTATTCTTAGCTACTTAAACGCCAAAGGCGTATTGCACGAATGCGATATTAAACCGACAGAAATGAAGCGTTTAGGCGTGTATTTAAAAGACTATAAAACCCTGTTTACTAACTGGGGCGGCATGGTGGAATACATGGCGAAACCAGGCCAAACGGTGAAGAAAGGCGAACCACTGGCGCAAATTTTAAATATTGACGATCTGGATACCGACAACGGCAGCAGGACCTTAGAAGCGCCTTGCGATTTGATCCCTATTCT
>JYMV01039842.1_pt1 | contig 80176 bp, 69 predicted proteins | sample 338911 | NCBI WGS metagenome assembly JYMV01 (sample SAMN03354496, study PRJNA234377) | hydrothermal vent metagenome | biome: Deep sea; feature: Hydrothermal plumes at the Eastern Lau Spreading Center, Western Pacific Ocean; material: Seawater | place: Tonga | collected 2009 | depth 2000 m m | reverse complement strand
TGGTGAATCAAAATACTATTGAAGCGCCAAAAAATAATTTAGTTGAAGTGGAAGCTGAAGAAAATTTACAAGAATTGTTGTAGCTAGTAAGTTTTTGGGTAAGGGTAATAAATAAGTGATGATTCTGAATGAATTTCAGGACGGTATAATTGAAAGATTTATTTCTTACGATCAATTACATAAGTCATCATCAACTCCAAAGAAGCTTTATATGGAGAATCGGGATAATGCTGAATAAGGTCGAATGCTTCTTGCTGAAAGCTCTTCATTTTGTTTTCTGCATAAGACAAGCCGCCGGCATCTTTTACAAATTGAATGACTTCTTTGACTCTTTTCTTGTCTTTATTATGATTTTTAACCGAATTGATAAGCCACCTTTTATCTTTTTCTGAAGAATTGTTAAGTGCATAAATTAACGGCAAAGTCATTTTTTGCTCCTTAATATCGATCCCTGTTGGTTTTCCGATTTTCTCTTCGCCATAATCGAACAAATCATCTTTAATCTGAAAAGCCATCCCAATAAGCTCTCCAAATTTGCGCATTCTTTCTACGTGTTCTGAATCTGGTTTTACCGATGCAGCCCCCAAACTACAGCAAGCCGCAATTAAGGTTGCCGTTTTTTGCCGAATGATTTCATAATAAATTTCTTCTGTAATATCGAGTTTACGGGCTTTTTCAATCTGTAATAATTCGCCTTCGCTCATTTCTCGAACCGCGACAGAGATGATCTTCAGTAAATCAAAATCGTTATTATCTATAGAAAGTAAAAGTCCTTTAGATAATAGGTAATCCCCAACAAGAACAGCAATTTTATTTTTCCAAAGCGCATTGATCGAGAAAAAACCTCGACGACGGTTAGAATCATCGACCACATCGTCGTGTACCAAAGTTGCCGTATGAATTAGCTCAATTACCGATGCGCCGCGATATGTACGATCGTTCACTTCACCATCGCTCACCATTTTAGAAACCAAAAACACGAACATAGGTCGCATTTGTTTTCCTTTACGATTCACTACATAATGAGTTATACGATTGAGTAAAGCCACTTTAGAAGACATCGAGAGCAAGAACTTTTTTTCGAAAAGTTCCATCTCATAATTAATGGGGGCTTTTATTTGTGCGATGGGTTTCACTGATAGAGCAAATATAAATAAAGTGTTTAATTTAAAATATTAGTGCTTTCAATTTATTTTTTTATTATTTTTATAGGATTAATCTAAAAATGAGTCTTCTATGAAAAGAACATTACTTTATTTTATTTTATTTATTTTTTCTGTAAGTATACAAGCACAAGTATTCTCAGAAAATTTTGACGGAGAAACTTTAGATGCTACAACTTTCTCTAATTGGAGCTCTTTAGATGAAGACGGTGACGATGAGTTTTGGGAGGTTTTTAATGCAGATGCAAATTTAGTTGATCTAGATGATGATGGCACCAATGATGTCCAAATGAATTGGAACTTATCTGGACTTGCAGCAGACTCTGACTCTTGGGAAGGAGGTTCTGCGCTAACTCCAGATAATTATCTAATTACAAGTAACCCAATAGACCTTACAAATGTTACAGGAACTACCATAAGCTATACTGTGGGTACTTACCAAACTAACCCGAATTTTATAGGAGATCAATATTCTGTATATTTAACTACTTCTAATGATCTTGCAGAAATAGCTAATGCTACACCAATTACCACTAGACAATTAAGTGATGATTTTACAGCAGCTGCTCCAGATGGTTCAGAATCTTATGCAGATATTACGTTAGACGCTTCTGCTTATGATGGTCAAATCGTGTATTTAACATTCAGACATTATAACTCTACAGATCAAAATTCGGTTTTACTTGATAATATTGTTGTTGATGGAGTTTTAGGAGTTGAAGATAAATTGTTTAATAATTTTAGTTATTATGCAAATCAAAATTATTTAGAACTTTCTGCTTCTTCACCAATAAATGAAATTAAAATTTATAGTATTTTAGGTAATGAGATCAAAAAAGTTAATTCAAATTCTCTAACTGAATCTGTAAATATTACAGAACTTGCTTCCGGAATTTACTTAGCTCAAATCAATATTAGAAATCAATCGAAGACATTTAAATTTCTTAAAAAATAAAATTGGACGCTAAAAATGATAAGTCGAATTATAATTTATTCGGCTTTTTTTATTTGTTCATTTAACATTTTTATATATATTTAACCTTAAATAAACCCTAAATATTAAATTATGAAAAAAATTACTTTAACTCTTACAGCCTTATTAGCTGTTTTTACAATGAATTCTCAAATTACAAATATTTCTTTTGAAACTTCAGAAGGTTTTACAGAAGGAACTTTAGATTCTCAAAATGAATGGGGAACTAGTGATGTGGTTGCAGATCAATTCTTTGTTAGTGATAATTATGCTACCGACGGGTCTTTATCGTTATACGGTGAACACTCAAATGAGCAATATGATAACGGTCAAGGTCAAGCGGCATTAATTGGAGCGTTTAGTCCTAATTATACAATTACATCAAGTTTATTTTCAATTTCGATGGATGTATATGTTACTACACCTGTCACGGAAAATAATGGTTCAGATATTCATTTAGGGGCACAATCATCTGGAGAAGAATTTTTAACTTCTAGAGTTGTGTTTGATTTCCAATCTAATATAAAAGTAATTGATGATGCATCTGGATCTCCAGCATATGAAAATATTGGAACTTACGAATTTGACACTTGGTATAATGTTGAAGTTATTTATGATTTTGATAATGGAACTATAGAATATTATCTTGATGACACTTTAGCTTATACAGGTAATGTTTGGACAAGTGCTACGACTGTAGACCAATTAACATTTTTATTTGACAACTATGAAAGTAGCTTTTACGTTGATAATGTAGTTATTAATGATGGTAACCTTTCAACAAGATCTTTTGAAACAATTGCTTTTGACCATTACTTAGATAACAACTCTACACTGGTTTTATCTTCAGATAATGTTTTATCTGGTGTTAAATTATACAGCATCTTAGGTCAAGAAGTTTTAGCTCAAGAATTAAATGCTACAAACGGAAGACTTGATATTAGCTCATTTAACGCTGGAGTTTATTTAGCTCAAGTACAAATTGAAGGACAAACTAAAACTTTCAAATTCATCAAGAAATAATTATTCTTGATTAAGCATAAAAAATCCTGAATCTTTCGATTCGGGATTTTTTTATATCTGATTTTTAATCTTAGGCTTAATTTGTTTCTGAAGATTTATTTGCTAATTGTCCGCAAGCGGCATCGATATCTCTTCCTCGCGACCTTCTTACGGTAACGGTAAATCCTGCTTTTTCTAAATGATGTTGGTAACGATCGGTAACACTTGCTGAGGCTTGCTGAAACTCGCCATCATCAATTGGGTTATATTCAATGATATTTACTTTACATGGAATAATCTTACAGAACTCCACCAAAGCATCGATATCTTTTTGTTGATCGTTAATTCCTTTCCAAATTAAATATTCGTAAGTAACTCTTCGTTTTGTTTTCTCGTACCAATATTCCAAAGACTCAGCTAAATCTTTTAGAGGAAAAGTCGCATTGAAAGGCATAATCTGCGTTCTTGTTTCATCGATAGCCGCGTGCAAAGAAACTGCTAAATTGAATTTCACCTCATCATCGGCTAATTTCTTGATCATTTTCGGTACTCCGGAAGTAGAAACTGTAATTCGCTTAGGCGACATCCCTAAACCTTCTGGAGAGGTAATCATCTCGATAGATTTGAGCACATTTTTATAGTTCATCAAGGGTTCTCCCATTCCCATAAAAACAATATTCGAAAGTGGCATATTATTGTATAACCTACTTTCGTTGTCGATGGCAACTACTTGATCGTAAATTTCATCTGGGTTTAAGTTTCGCATGCGTTTTAAACGCGCCGTTGCACAAAACTTACAATCTAAACTACATCCTACTTGTGAAGATACACAAGCGGTGGTTCTTGAATAGGTCGGAATCAAAACTGACTCAACCGTAAAACCATCGTGTAGTTTTACCGCATTTTTAATCGTCCCATCATTACTGCGCTGCATTTGATCGACCTTGATATGATTGATCACAAAATTATCGTCGAGCATTTGACGGGTTTGCTTCGAGATATTAGTCATATCTTCAAAACTGTGAGCGCCTTTGCTCCACAGCCATTCGTAAACTTGTGTTCCTCGAAAGGATTTATCGCCTACGGAAACAAAAAATTCTCGTAGTTGCTCTTTACTTAATGCGCGTATGTCTCTTTTCTTTTCTTTCACGTTACAAAGGTATAAAACTAAACGGAGTTGTTTAGTGTTATTCTTAGGTCTTCATGCGTTAGGGATGGAAGCGGCATCCTTTTTTGCTTGATCAAAGACTTCTCGACTCCGCTCGAAGTGACAAGCAAAAAAGATATAGCGTACAGCCCGACCCGCAGGGTAACGCCCAAAATATTATTTACAAAAAAGGCTACACAAAATTGCGCAGCCTTCGTTGATTTGTTTCTCTATGAAAATTAGATGATCAACATCGCATCTCCATAAGAATAGAATTTATATTCTTCTTTGATCGCTTCTTCGTAAGCACGCTTCATTAAATCGTGACCCGCAAAGGCAGAAACCATCATTAATAAGGTCGATTTTGGCGTATGGAAATTGGTGATCATACAGTTGGCGATACTAAAATCGTATGGAGGAAAGATGAATTTGTTGGTCCACCCTCTAAACTCATTTAAACGACCGTTTGATGAAACTGAACTTTCTAAAGCACGCATTACCGTGGTACCTACTGCGCAGATCTTTCTTCTATTCTCGATCGCATTATTGATCACTTGTGTTGAATCTTCTGTAATTTCTGCTTCTTCACTATCCATTTTATGTTTAGAAAGATCTTCTACTTCAACCGGATTAAAGGTTCCTAAACCGATGTGTAAAGTCACTTCGGCTAAATCTACACCTTTAATTTCTAAACGTTTTAATAAGTGTTTTGAGAAGTGTAAACCTGCCGTTGGTGCAGCTACAGCTCCTTCATTTTTAGCATAAATGGTTTGGTAACGATCGGCATCTTCCGGCTCAACTTCTCTTTTGATGTATTTTGGAAGTGGAGTTTCACCAAGTTCATTTAATTTCTTTCTAAACTCTTCGTAAGAACCGTCATAAAGAAAACGTAAAGTTCTTCCTCTAGAAGTCGTATTATCGATCACTTCTGCTACTAAACTTTCATCATCACCAAAATAAAGCTTATTACCAATACGAATTTTTCTTGCAGGATCTACCAACACATCCCAAAGGCGCGTTTCTGAATTTAATTCTCTTAATAGAAATACTTCGATTCTAGCTCCTGTTTTCTCTTTATTACCAAAAAGACGCGCAGGAAAAACCTTAGTATTATTAAGAACCATCACATCTTCCGGCTCAAAATAATCGATTAGGTCTTTAAATTTTTTATGTTCTATTGTATTTTCTTTACGGTTTAAAACCATTAATCGCGCTTCATCACGATCTTCTGAAGGATATTCTGCTAATAGTTTTTTTGGCAGTTCGAAATCGAACTGTGAAAGTTTCATTCCCATACTAAAATTTTTAGAAGCGCAAATATACAACCTCAACATAGGGGTTGTCAAGTAAATGAGCAATTATTTAAGAAATAGATTTTTGAGGCTGAAGTTTTTAAAGGATTTTATACTTCTTTTTGCTGAATATGGAAGTGATTCATCGCTTGCCAAAAGTCCGGAAATGATTTTGAAACCACTCCGGCATCTTCAATTTTTAAAGTTGTTTTTAAAGCTAATGGAGCAAATGCCATCGCCATACGATGATCGTTATACGTGGCTATAGAGACATTTTCCTTTAAATTTACACAAGGGTAAAGTTTTAGGCTATCGTTAGTAATATCTACGCGAGCACCGAATTTCGACATCTCGTCGTGTAAGGCAACTAACCGATCGGTTTCTTTGATTTTTAACGTATGTAATCCGGTAAGTTCGCAACCAATCCCTAAGCCTAAACAAGTGACTGCAATGGTTTGCGCTAAGTCTGGAGATGAAACCAAATCTGCTTTGTAGACTTGAGGTAATTTAATTGATTGCTCTTTTTTAAGCTGAATTGAATTTTCTGAAAAAGTTGTGTTCACCCCTAAGCTTTTATACAATTCAACTAAAGAAGAATCTCCTTGAAGACTTTCTTTTTTATAATTGCTAATTGTAATATCTGCGGAATCGCTTAAAGCGATCAAACTATAAAAGTAAGAGGCAGAACTCCAATCTGATTCTACCACGAATTTCTTTGGCTGCTGCAGTTGAAAAGGTTCTATTTTAATATTATTATTCTCGAAAGAAGCAATTACACCAAGATCTTTCAGCAATGAAAGCGTCATTAAAATATAAGGAGTTGAAGTCACATTGCCTTCAAGCTTAATCTCTAATCCGTTTTCTAAAGATGGCGCCATTAACATTAAGGCAGAAATATATTGACTACTAACATTTGCTGCTAAGCTTACATTAGATTTGGTAATTTTTTTTCCGTGGATTAATAATGGCGGATAGCCTTCTTCTTTTTGGTATTCGATTTCGGCACCTAGACTTTTTAACGCATCAACTAATAATTTAATTGGGCGTTCTTGCATTCTTTTGCTACCGGTAAGAATGGTTTTTCGTCCTTCTTGAATTGAAAAATAGGCCGTAGAAAAACGCATTGCCGTGCCGGCGTGATGAATATCGATCTCTTCTTCTGAAGAATTTAAAGCTTTCTGCAAAACTTCTGTATCGTCACTATTGGATAGATTTTCAATTTCTATCTGCGGAAACAAAGCTTGTAAAATAAGTAAACGGTTTGCTTCACTTTTTGAGCCGGTTACTTGCCAATTTCCTTTAAGGTTTTTATGTGTTGCAACTAATTCGAGGGTCATTGTTTTGCTTTTTCTCTTTTCAGTTTTCCTCTAAATTGAAGAAATGTTACGATAAAACCATAGATAAAACCACCAATAATATTAGCGATAAGAAATCTGATAAGCATTTTACCTTCTAATTTTTCAGCAATAAATTCATCGAAATTAAATCCGAAAGAAAATAATAGATCGATCGCGTTATAAATAAGCATAAAAGCAAAACCAAGAATAATTACCGATTTCCAAAAACCCTTAACCGCAACAACTTCTTTAAAACTCATTATTTTAGTTTTTCGTTTTGATGATGACGATCGTGATCTCTTTTGGTTTTTAGATCTAATTTTTTATCGAAAGCCTCTTGCAAATCGATCCCGGTTTGATTAGCCAAACACAAAACCACAAAAACAACATCGGCTAATTCTTCACCTAAATCTTTAGCTTTATCGTTTTCTTTTTCACTTTGTTCACCATAACGACGAGCAATGATCCTGGCAACTTCGCCTACTTCTTCGGTAAGTTGTGCCATATTGGTGAGCTCGTTAAAATAGCGAACGCCGTGTTCTTGAATCCAGTTATCTACAGCTTTTTGAGCGTCTTGAATGTTCATTTATTTAATTTTTGTAAGTACGATCTGTTCTGATTCTTTTTTAATCTTTTCATTAAAAAATTGTTTTAAGAATTGATAATCTTCAGGTAAGATCCTACTTTTATACATATCTAAATCTACGGCTAATCTAATGAACTTTCCATTACCTGAAACAACATATTTGTACATTCCTGAATTTTCTCCAAACTGCAATTTCATAGGTTCTGGTAATGAAGTGATCTCGTAATTGTTTGGGATTTTAAGATTAATTACATATTTATCTGAGAAAGAATATACAAAATCTACAGGGAAATTACGCTCTTCTAATTTAAACGGATTTTCGTCTTCGATAAAGAACATGAATGGTTTTAAGAAAATTTTATCTCCGATTTTATCTACTGCCTTTTCATACTCATAAGAGAATATTTCTGTAACAGCTCCATCATTTTCAGCATTTTCTACTTTATAATCATTTATAAGAGCATTATCTAATGATGATTCTTTATCTCTCAAATAATCTTCTTCAGATTGAGAGAAGTATTTTTTTCTAAATAAATAAGAGTAATGATTATCTTTTTGGGTTTTAACTTTTCCTTTAATTACTCCATCTTCTGTTAGTGTTGCGCTCACGAGATTGACTAGAGTACTTGTCTCAGGCTCTTTTAGATCTATCAACCTCCAAAGTTTATTAGGAGTGTCTACCATAACCCCATTAAAATTATAATCTCGAATAGGCAGCACATTAAACTCACTGTATTTATCTGTAGCATCTAATAAGTACTCATTATCATTTATCATTAATCTACCGATAACATAATTAAGTCTATCTACCGTTGGAAAAACAGGTTTTAAATTATCACGCGTACTTATAACAATAGGACTTGCATCAAAACCTGCATAACGCAGCATAGCAACTAAACTCAAATTTATATCTGCAGCATTACCTGACTTCTCTTTATAAGTTTGACGAATACCATTATCAAAATATTTACCTTTTTCATCATTCCATTTTAAATTTTGCTTTGCATGATTAAAAATATCCTTGGCAAGCTCTATTGAATTTTTACTATCTGCATTTGCAATTAGTTGATCTATATCATCTTCAAAAATATTAGTTTTCTCTATCTCATCTTCATAATCATCACTATATCCAATAGTTTTAGCAACATCTCCCCAACTTTTTGAGTAATTTTTAAGATTTCCATATCTATCTTTAGTAGACATTAATTCGAATAGAATACCTCCACGATAGTTCTCAATATTATCTACAAAACTTTCATCTTTTAATGCTGGTATATCCTCAGCACTATAAGAATAAATATTTGCCATAGAACCCAATCGCTGATCCATTTTTGTTTCTAAGGAATATTTTATATCTACACTCCCTTTTGGTATTCTCTTAAAAATGAAATCTTCTGGAGTGGCTATTGTTGCTGTAATTTTTTCAGCAGGAATATCAAACTGAAATTCAAACTCTTCAATATTAAAAAAATAAGGAGAGCGCTTTTTGTAATAAATATCTATTACAGTTCCTTTTTTTATTTTAGGTAAGGTAAAACTTGTTTTCTCGTACTTAGTTGAAAGTTCTTTTTCAAAAATTTGACTTCGATCTAATTTAGTTTCTTCAACCTGACCATTAATCAGATTATAAGAATAAGCTTTAATTTTTGAAACACTTTCTCTCTCACCATCAACATAAAGATAAATCTCTTCTGTTGCATATTCTAAATCTTCCGGACGATTATTATAAAATTTAATTCGCTTTCTAACTTCGGTAATAATATCTATAGATGTGAAAGTGACATCGTAATATACATTCTTATCATAAAATAAAATCTCTGCTCCTGTAGTACTATCTATCTCACTATATTGTTTTTCTAGTTCTTCTTTAGAAACTTCTCGTAATTTATAGTCTTGTGCATAAACACTTAAAGTGATTAGACTTATAATAATTACAGATATATATTTTTTTAAATTCATCTTTAATTTTGTTTAGCTATAAATGATATTTTTTTTCCTTCTGAATTAGATACGCTATTTCTAAATTCTCGATATGCTGAATATTTCTCTTTTGGATAAACACCATCTTTCAAAAGGATATCTTTTTTATAAATAATCATATTATCCACAACCTCTAACGACATTTTATAAGTACCAAATTCTGAAGAGATCTCTTCATCATCAGGCAATGCTTCTACTTGGTAACCCTCCGGTATGCTAATCTCTATTTCATCTTGATCCCAATATCCTCTAGAAATTCTAAATGGAGTTTTTCTAGTTCTGTAACGTTGAGGAACATGTTTATTGGGACTAATTGGGTTAATAGAAATGAATAATCTCTCACCAGAGGTTGTAACGTAATTATCTCCTTTTAATTGAAAATTCTCAGTAAATTCAATTTTATCTTTATCATTAGCTAGCTGATGCGAAACGATAGTTAAGTTATCTATGTAAGACCAATAAGCCTTATCTCTTTTTTTAAGATCATCTGGTGAATATTGTTCTAAATATCTACGATTATCGTATTGAGTTCCTTTGGTTGTTATAACTCCTTCAACATTAATTTCGCCGCTCTCGTTAAAGTTAATTTTAGCTTTAGTATATTGATAATTATCTTCATTTAAGTAGGCAGGAGTTTTAACGATCTCGCCGCCATCTGGTTTCATGACAAATACATCTCTATCATCGGTAAAATCTCCCAAAAAACCAAAAGGGTTTGTTTGACTAGTACAATCGATCCAGCTATAACTATCTTGATTTGGTATTGCAAGAATTGCGTGATTACCTTGTGCTAAACTTGCAAAATCACTCTCAAAATTCACTTTAGAATTACCAGCCTCGACGTGAACATAATAGGCATCTACTCCCACTGCTTCAAGTAAAGCTTTTGTGTAATTTGAAAGTCCTTTACAATCGCCATATTTTACTTCATCTACTTCACTTGCCAAGATAGGCTGGAAACCACCAATACCTACTTGTACGCTTATATATCGAGTATTATTTTGAACATATTCATAGACTAATTTAGCTTTTTCCAGAGGGCTATCGATTCCTGCGGTAAGTTTCTTCATTTTACTAATAGTTGCGGGCGACAACTCTGTTCTTTCTAATAAAATTTCGTTGCTAAACCATTTACCTAAAGAAGACCAATCACCAATTTCTTCAGCTTTATAGCCCGATAAGTTGAAATTTCTTGGAACAGAAAGAACGCTTGGAGTTACCTCATTTAAGGGCAGGTGAAGATCTTCAACCGGTATCGCTTCGACGTCTTGCACACTATAGGTAATACTTTCAGCCATTTCTTGTTTTTTTACTTTAAAATCCTGAAAGTTTTTTTCCTTTATATTTATTGGCATTTTAGTTTTATCATATAGAATTTTAAAACTAGAATTCTGTACAAAAACATCATAGGAAGGTATAAAATGGTGTGTTGGAATAAATGCAGTATTACTTGTTTTATATTCTTTTGTAAATGCTACTGTATAAGGATAACTTGTTGGTTTATAATCGAAATATTTAATTCTAGAATCTGAGTACAAAGTAGAACCATCGACAGCGCTTCTATCGGTAAAATCTTTTTCTTTAATTTTCTTTATTATCTCACCATTAGCATTATACACAATGAGTTCTAAATTTTTAATTTTTATATCATTGTCATAACCTGCTATACAAAATGCTGCTTCGTCGCCTTTTTCATTTAACACTGTCACTAATGTATATTTGTTTACAGTCATAGAGGTACTATTTTCAAGCTCTATACGAGTAGTATAGTTTCTTATAACAGCATCTGCATTTCTAAAGTCTTCAACAGCAATTGGCTCGACAGATTTTTGAGCTTGGGATGTAAAAATGGTCATCCAAAGTATGGATGTAACTAATATTTTATTCATATAAGCAATTTCTTAAAGAGGTGTTAAAAATAGAAAAATCTAAAGAACTACCTATACTTTTTCTTTAGAATCTATAATTATCGTTACCGGGCCGTCGTTAAGGAGACTTACTTTCATATCGGCTCCAAATTCTCCGGTTCCTACTTCTTTTTCAAATTGCTTTTCAAACTCTTTGATAAACGCTTCGTAAAAAGGAATAGCTACTTCAGGTTTGGCTGCTTTTATAAAACTTGGTCGATTGCCTTTTTTTGTGCTCGCGTGAAGGGTAAACTGACTTATAATTAATGCTTCGCCATTAATATCTTTCAACGATAAATTCATTTTATCATCTTCATCACCGAAAATTCGCATATTGATAATTTTTCGACAAAGCCATTCGATGTCTTCCTGAGTATCTTCAGCTTCAATCCCAACCAGAATCAAAAATCCTTTTTTGATGGAAGATTTTACTTTTTTATCTATCGTTACGCTTGCTTCACTTACGCGCTGCAATACCACTCTCATAATTTCTATTCTTTATAAATATCTACTCGGTAATGCTCGTCTTCACCTTCTAACATTTGTAAATAAGATTTATATCGTGACCAAGAAATTTCATCTTCATCTAAAGCTTCTTTAATGGCACATTTTGGTTCTTCAACGTGTAAACAATTATTAAATTTACATTCACTCTTACGCTCAAAAAATTCAGGGAAATAATCGCCTAATTCTTCTTTTTCAATTTCTACGATTCCGAAACCTTTAATTCCCGGAGTGTCGATAATTCTGGCGTTAAAAGATAGATCGAACATTTCAGCAAATGTAGTGGTGTGTTGCCCTTGTAAATGTTGTTCTGATATTTCTGAAGTTTTCAATTCTAAACTTGGTTCTAATCGATTAATCAAAGTCGATTTTCCTACTCCGCTATGTCCTGAAAACAGTGAGGTATTATCAATCATCAATTCTTTTACCTTATCGATATTTTTACCTGATTTTGCTGAAATAGGAATACACGTATAACCAATTTCTCTATACATTGCCATTAAATACAGGATCTCGTCTTTTTCTTCTTGAGAATAGGCATCTACTTTATTAAAAAGCAAAACCGCTTTAATCCCGTAAGCTTCTGCCGTTACCAAAAAACGATCGATAAACGTGGTGAAGGTTGGCGGATTATTTAGGGTTACCAATAAAAACGCCACATCAATATTGGCCGCAATAATATGGGTTTGCTTAGAAAGATTGACCGATTTTCTAATGATGTAATTTTCACGCTCTTCAATATGTTTGATCACGCCAATTACCTCATCAATATTCTCTTCCAGATCAAATTCTACGTAATCTCCTACCGCTACCGGATTGGTGTTTTTAATTCCTTTTATTCTGAATTTACCTTTAATGCGGCAATTGTAAAACTTACCATCTTCGGCTTTAACGGTGTACCAACTTCCGGTCGATTTGTAGACGATTCCTTTCATAATACAAAAATGAACAATCCTTAGAATATTCAGCAAAAAAAAGACTGCTTTTTTGAGCAGTCTTTTTCATCAATTATCAAAACAATTAGTTAATGAACATTCTACCCAATTTATCTTTAGATTTTCTTGATGAATAAATAATATATTCATTCGTATTTTTTCTTAAATAAACTCCTGGTCTTAAAACCAATTGATGCTTCTCAAAATCTTCTTGATCTATTCTTTCTACATCTCCATTTTCACTGTATACAAATGCAGAAGGTATTGCTTTATTGTAATTACCCATAGAACGAATATCATCAATATTCTTAACTCCTATATTTTTTTTATGATCGTTAAAGAGAACTGTTAACTTATGATCTTTATAAATAGGGATAGCACTTAAATACTCTGGTCCTTTTCCTAAATTGGCAATAGGAATCATTAGACCACCCCCAATAACTAAAGGACCATCTAAATAACCTCCCCAAAAACCAATCGCTAAAGTAGTAAAGCTTGCCGCTTGTTGCTTAGGAAGTACATTTGACCAAGCAACTGTACCGTCTTGATTGATAGATGTAATAATAATTTCGTTATGTGTATAGGTTATAGACTGCATACGCATAGGACCAAATCCAGTTTCTCCTCCTAATGTAACGGTATGAAATTCTGAAAGTAATATAAATCCTCCATCTTCTTTTTCAATAATTGAATGCGTTCGATAATATGGTTTTACATCTTTATCTTTTTTTGCTCTTCGCTCACCAATTAATTTAACCTTAGTATTGTAATCAAAATCATTAAAGCTAATATTATCAACACTATTTGTTTCTGAATTTACTACTACAGAATAAACTCCCCTTAATTTTTTTAAAGCCCTACCACTTTTTCTAACATTTGAGAAAAAACCAACAATATTTACTTTACCATCTGCAGTAGAAAAAACCTCTCCATTAATTACTTCTTTATCCTCAAAATTAATATCGATAACCTCTTTTCGATAGTTATTGTTTGCTTTGAAAGCGTGTAATTGAAATTTCTCTATGTTCTTTTTTTCTTTTTTATCTCTGTAACTTTCATTTATCGCAAGAAAAATATCGCCGTAAACATTAACATCATAATCAGATATTTCAAACTCTAAATCCCATCGATCTTCATAAGGTACTTTTTCTAAATGACTAGCCACCGTATTAAGTTGATCATCAAATAATTTGATCTCGTATTGAATTTGTTCTTCTTTAGCAAATAATGCGGCGTGCATTACTAATAATCTGTCTTTTTGAGGAGAGCTTTTCATGTAAAAACCCCCTCTTTCTCGTTTCTTCGTTACTTGTGTATCAAATAATTTTACTTGATTTTCTGAAACACTTCCATCTTTACTAACTTCATATCCAAATAAATGGTAAACATCTTCTTTGTTATCGAACATACTCCCAATAACATAAATTCTATCTCCTATGTTTACAATATTTTCAAATTCGATATCTTTTCTTAAATGTTCTGGTAATTCAATTTCTTTCGTGTTTAAGTGACTCATATCACCAGAGGAAAAAGTCTTTACATAAAAATTCTTCCCTTTCGTTGCTAACGTATAAATTACGTCATCTAGCTCTGCTGCAATTTTTACAATTTTTTCTTTGTCTTCTTCAATTTCACTCCCGTGAGTTATCGAAACATTTCCAACAGTTACATCTTGGGCATTTGTAACTATAAATGACGCCATAAATAGCGCCAATAGTGTAATTTTTTTAATCATGAGTTTTTTGTTAAATGAAAAAATCAGGTAAAAAACTACCTGATTTTAACAAACCTATAACATTTAAGTATATAATCAAAAAATTACTCACTTAAAATTTTCTCTTGGTGATTGATTGATTCTTGGTGAATGGCTTTAAAGATCTTCAGAATAAATTCTTCGCTCAAGTTATGCTCTTTCCCGTCTAAGATCATCTTTCCTAAAATCTCATTCCAACGGGTAGATTGCAAGATCGCAACGTTTTTCTCTTTTTTTACTCCGCCAATTTCATCAACAACTTTCATTCGTTTACCCAGAACGTCTAATAATTGATTATCGATCACATCAATTTTAGCACGTAACGAAGCTAGCTTTTCTTGAAAATCTTGACTTTGAGAAACTTCTTTTCTAATCTTTAAGTCTTTCGTCATTTGATCTAAAGCTTGCGGAGTAATTTGCTGTTTAGCGTCACTCCACGCATTATCGGGATCGTAATGCGTTTCAACCATAATACCGTCGTAGTTAAGATCTAAAGCAGTCTGACATAAATCGGTAATAATATCTCTTCTTCCCGCAATGTGTGACGGATCTAAAATTAACGGCAAGTCCGGAAACTTGGTTTGCAGATCGATCGCAATTTGCCATTCAGGATTGTTTCTGTATTTCGATTTTTCGTAGGTTGAAAATCCTCGGTGAATCACGCCTAAATTCTTTACATCTTGTTTGTAAAAACGCTCTACCGCTCCTAACCATAACGCCAAATCTGGATTCACCGGATTTTTAATGAGAACCGTTTTATCGGTTCCTTTCAAAGCTTCAGCAATCTCCTGAATAATAAATGGCGAAACCGTCGTTCTCGCTCCTATCCATAAAATATCTACATCGTGCTTCAAGGCTAAATCGACGTGAATTGGGTTCGCTACTTCGGTGGTCGTTAATAAACCTGTTTCTTCTTTCGCTTTTTGCAACCACTTTAAACCTAAAGCGCCAACGCCTTCAAAATTTCCCGGGCGTGTTCTTGGCTTCCAAATTCCGGCGCGCAACACGCTGGTATCTGTTTCTTTTAATTGGTGTGCGATCTTTAAAACCTGCTCTTCTGTCTCGGCGCTGCAAGGTCCCGCAATCACTAACGGATGATCTAAATTAAATTTATCTAACCAAGTTCTTAATTCTTTTTTATTTTCCATAGGTGTTTGTTTTCTGTGTTTTGTAAAATTTATATTTGGCGTTTCCCTATCGGGTCGGGCTATTCGCTATATCTTTTTTGTTGTCATGCTGAGATTGTCGAAGCACAACAAAAAAGGATGCCGCTACTATCCCTAACGCAACATATTTTCTTTAGTTAATTTATTCCGTTTAAAACATTTTTAATATGGTTGGTATTGGCCATTTCTTCGTATAATTTTTCAAAATCATCTTGCTCCATCAAGTTTTTAAATTCATTCAAATTCTGAATATATTCCGTTAACGTCTCCAACACATTTTCTTTATTCTGTTTAAATATTGGTGACCACATTGCCGGTGAACTTTTTGCCAAACGTACCGTTGAGGCAAATCCGCTGCCTGCCAAGTCAAAAATATCTTTTTCGTTTTTCTCTTTTTCTAACACGGTTTTCCCCAACATAAACGAACTAATGTGAGAAAGGTGAGAAACATACGCAATATGTTTATCGTGAGATTTCGGGTCCATATACCGAATTCGCATTCCCAAGCGCTGAAAAATCTCAAAAGCAATTTCCTGCAACTTGAAAGCGGTTTTTTCAACTTCACAAACGATCATCGTTTTATTTCTGTATAAATTGGGTATCGCCGCTTCCGGACCCGAAAACTCGGTTCCCGCAATAGGATGCGCCGCTAAATAATTTCTTCGCTTCGGGTGATCTTTTACCGACTCACAAATTTTTTCTTTGGTAGAACCGGTATCGAGCACCAACGTATTTACACTCACGTGATCCAAAACTTGAGCAAGCACTTGTATACTCACATCTACCGGAACCGATACGATCACCACCTCTGCATCCTGCAAATCTTTCAACTCGCCAATTGAGTCGATTAGCTGTAAATTTTTCGCTTTTTGGGCGTTATTTTCATTTTTATCGATGCCGATAACTTCAACTTTTTCAAAAGCAGCTTTTATATCTAATGCCATCGAACCGCCAATTAAACCTATTCCTACTACTGCTATTTTCATGCTTCTACTCTTTTTATGGCTTTTTCGATCGTGGCTTCATCTACACAAAGGGAAAACCGAATGTAACCTTCGCCGGCGCTACCAAACACGGTTCCCGGTGCGGCAAACAAATGATGCTTTTGCAAAATATGTTCTGAAAATTCTTCTGAAGTTTTAAATGTATCAGGGATTTTTGCCCAAACGAACATCCCTACTAAATCACGATCTTCTAACTGGCAATCCAGTTTTTCTGCTAATTCGATAATTTTTGTTCTTCGGTTTTTATATAAAAAATCTAAGTTTTTAAACCAATCATCATTTTCTTTCAATGCCAGCGCAGCGCCTAACTGAAGAGGCAAAAACATTCCGCTATCCATATTACTTTTTACCTTTAAAATATGCTGTAAGTTTTCTTGGCTTCCTAAAACCGCTCCCACTCGCCAACCGGCCATATTAAAAGTTTTACTCACCGAATTGAGTTCTAATCCTACTTCTTTAGCTCCGGGATATGCCAATAAACTCTCCGGATTGTCATTCAGAATAAAACTATACGGGTTATCATTGATCAACAAAATATTGTGCTTTTTGGCAAATGCGATTGCGTCATGAAAAAGATACTGACTCGCTTTTACGCCCGTCGGCATATGCGGGTAATTGAGCCACATCATTTTCACTTTGCTTAAATCTTGCTTTTCTAACTCGTGAAAGTTTGGTTGCCATTCCTGTTCTTCTTTCAACTCATAAAAAATCGGCTTTGCGCCCACCAATTTAGTCACCGAAGTATACGTAGGATAACCCGGATTCGGAATAAGCACCTCATCGCCTTCATTTAAAAACGCCATCGAAATATGCATAATCCCTTCTTTGCTTCCTAGTAAGGGTAAAATCTCTGTTGCCGGATTTACTTCTACCTGAAATTTTCGTTGATAGAAATCGGCAAAAGCTTCCCGCAACTCATCGGCACCGCGATAACTTTGATATTTGTGCGCGTTTTCTTGCTTGGCAGCCAATTGCATTTGCGCTACCGCATCGTAAGGTGGCGGCAAATCTGGACTACCAATTCCTAAATTGATCACGTCTATTCCGTTTTGCTGCATTTCTTTAATTTCTTGCAGCTTTCTACTGAAATAGTATTCCTTAATGAACGCTAACCTATTGGCGGGTTTCATGGTTTTTATTTTTATAGATTCCTAATATTTTATGCGCTTCAGAAACTTCTTCTAAAGCTTTCATTACTTCAACAAAAACAGGGAGTTCTTTAAAAGTTACATCAATAAAAAATGAATATTTCCAAGGTGTATCGACAATGGGTAACGACTGTATTTTCGTCATATCTAAAGCGTAACGATCTAGAATTTGCAAGGCTTTTAATAAACTTCCTTGCTCGTGCTTCAGAATTAACTTTAATGAAGCTTTATCGGCTTGTTCAACTTTTTCACCCTTTTTCGAAATGATTAAAAAACGAGTGGTGTTGGTTTGTTCTGAATGTATGCTTTCTGCTAATAAATTGAGCTTAAAAATTTCAGCAGCTGTTGTACTTGCGATCGCCGCTGTATTTTTTAATCCTTGTTCTGCAATTCTTTTGGCTGCTTCTGCCGTGTCATTATCTTCAATTAATTTGATATGCGGGTATTGCTTAAAAAAGTTTTTGCATTGTAACAACGCGATGGGATGCGAATACACTTCAGTAATGCTTTCTAAAGTTTCACCAGGTAACGCCATTAAATTCATTCTTACAGGAATGTAATGCTCGCCGACTATTTCTAATTCATATTCATCTACATAGGCATAATTGGGCAAAATAGAACCTGCGGTAGAATTTTCTATTGCCATCACCGCTTTGGTCACCGATTGCTTAGCAACTTGTTCTGCCAATTCTCTAAAACTGGAACACATCGAAACTTTAACTTGTTCTCCAAAATATTCTCTCGCCACCTGATGATGAAAAGAACCTTCTATGCCTTGAATTGCGATCACTTCGTTATTCATTTTTTATCAAAAAAAATCCCGATAAAAATTTATCGGGATTTTAAGTATTACTTTATAATGTTGAAGTATTTACATAGCGCTCCCGACTCTATTTCTAATAATGAAATAAAAGTAAAAATAAGCGTTCCAAGTAAATACGTTTTTCATCTTGTTTTAAATGTCTGACTAAATTATAATTTAATTTTTACAAACAAAATGTTTTTTAGGTTTTTATTTGAAATTGATGATGAGCTTCCGGATCGAGTCCGGAATGACGCCGGAATATTTTCATCTTTCTTATTTATTATCATATTTCGAATGTCACGCTGAGCTTGTCGAAGTGTTTTATCAATGAAAACAATTCAACTTTTAAACTGAAAAACAACTTTAGCATTAAGAATTATTTATTTTTGAGATTAAATTGAATGACTATGGGTATTGAAGTAAACGGCATTTCTAAATTTTATGGAGAGCAACAGGCGCTAAAAGAGATTTCTTTTGAAATTAATACCGGCGAGATTGTAGGTTTTTTAGGTCCGAATGGCGCCGGAAAATCGACGACCATGAAAATTTTAACCGGATATTTACCGGCTTCAGAAGGGATCGCTAAAGTTAACGGACTCGATATTACGACCGATAAACTTAAACTTCAGCAACAAATTGGGTATTTACCGGAACACAACCCATTATACTTAGAAATGTACGTGCGTGAATATTTAGCGTTCAATGCGAAAGTGTATAAAACCCCCAAAGAAGAAATTGAAAAAGTAATTGAATTAACCGGTTTAACTCCGGAAGCTAATAAAAAAATCGGCGAACTTTCTAAAGGTTATCGCCAGCGTGTAGGTTTAGCGAATGCCTTATTGCACAATCCCAGCGTACTTATTTTAGACGAACCAACGACGGGTTTAGACCCGAATCAATTAATAGAGATTCGAGAACTCATCAAAAAAATCGGGAAAGAAAAAACCATTTTCTTATCGACGCATATTATGCAAGAAGTAGAAGCAGTTTGCGATCGCGTGATCATTATTAATAACGGTAAAATTGTTGCCGATAAAAAAATGAAAGAACTTACCGAAGATAACGAGCAAGTGGTAGTTGTAGAGTTTGATTATCGTGTAGAAACTGTTGCTTTGCAGCGTTTACCTCAAATTAAAAAGGTAAAAAACCCGGCTGGTTTTGTATATGAAATCACTTTTGAAACTTCTAAAGATATGCGTTCTGTCGTGTTTGATTTTGCCCACGATAACGGTCTTAAAATTCTTCAACTTCACCAAAGGCATAAGAATTTAGAAGAATTGTTTAGAGATTTAACGAAGAAACAGGAATAAAAAAAGTCCCGATAAACTCGGGACTTTAATTTTAATTTTTGATCAGCTGCTTACTAATCAATCCTTGACTGGTTTGAAGTTGCAGTAAATAAATACCTGAGCTTAAATCTTCAGTATTAATTTTATCTAGATTTTCTGAAAAGTTCAATAACTTTTTTCCTTGAAGGTTGTATATATTTATTTCTTTCAATTCTAGAGTTGTGTTTTTCTGAATATTTAAAACTCCAGTAGTAGGGTTAGGATAAATGCTTATTGTTCTACTCTTATCATATTCATTTACGCTTAGATCGTCAATAAATTGTGTAGAAACCATGTTGGTGATTATTGGGGAATTAAAATCGAAATAGATTTGCGCATCACCGGTCACAAAATCTCCCACAGCTACATTGCTTTTAGGCTTTATTTTATAAGCGATAAAGCCGTGACTACCCGGTTCGTCTGAGGTTTCATCAGGAAGATTGATATCTTCAAAAATAAACTCTACGTGATTTCCATCGGTAATTTGAACTTGGTAATCGTGACTTGCATTTACCGGTCTAATAGTGTTGTAATCTAAATTTGGATGTAACGTATCTAAAACACGAACATTTATAGCGCTAGCGGTTCCGGTATTTTGAAATCTTATTAAGTAATTTAAATATTGATCGGCATTATCGATATGAACTTCCTCTCCTTGTAAAACCTGTTTATCGTTAGGGTCGTAAGAATTAACTACAGTTTGTTCGTATACAAATGTATTATCCTCTGGTGTGTAATCGTTCGTATTAGGAGTTACCGTGGCTGTAAATGCTAAAATATCTCCTCCGTTTACTGTTGGTGGTTGAAAGGTTTGCATCGTAAAGTCAAATACTTGCTGACCAAATGGAGGTAAATCGTTAACTTCAAAAGTTAACTCGTTGGTACTATTAGAACTTTCAGAAGGAGTTGCTACGACGAAACTTTGTTTCGTATCATCAAAAAACAGATTTATGTTAGCCGAAGAAACGGTCTGTGTCCCCATATTCTCAATAACTAATTGATAGTCGGCTTCAAAACCTGGACGAGCTTCTGTTATTGGTAATAAAGTGATGTTTAGATCTTCTACGGTTTGTGTAGCGGTTAGGCAGAAATCTTGTTGAATTGTTTGATTAGCTTCTGTGAAAATAATTTCATTGGATTCTGGGGAAGCCTCTAAAAAATCTGGCAAATTAACTAAAGAAATTTCAATATTTTCGTCAATTAGATTCAAATTATAAAAACCACTAATTGAGAAAGTTTCAAAGCTATAATTATTAGTAGTTACATTAATTAACTGATTACTAAAATTCAAATCTGTATCGTCACAACCATCCTGATTTATGTCAAACTTGATATAGCCATTAATATTATTGCATTCTTCTGAGAATGTATCACCATATATATTCCATCCCATCTCGTTTATTAAATATTGACGTATATTTTCATTACAATATTCTAAACCATAAGCATTTAAATTACCATTATGTACATTTGAAGTACTTAAATTTTGTAGTAATAAATTATAATTATTGATATCTAAATTAGTATTATTAATAAAGCCATATAAGTTTGACAAATTTATATCCCAATTAAATAGTGACTGATTAAAACTAATAGCCCCATTAAACATAAAACTAAAACCATTATTACCAGTGACTCCTACTACATTACTTACATTCCAGTTGTCTAAAGGCTGATTAAAACTTGTAGCTTGATAAAACATACTATACATATCTAATACATTACTAACATCCCAATTATTTAACGGCTGGTCGAAATCATAACACTTGTAAAACATTTCATCCATATTAGTTACATTCGAGACATTCCAATTCTCTAAGGATTGATTAAAATTACTACACATTGAAAACATACCTCGCATATTTTCTACGTTAGAAACATCCCAATTTTGTAAGGGTTGATTAAATATATTACCGTTAAGACCTCCACTAAACATATACTTCATAGTTAGAACACTACTAACATTCCAATTACTTAAGGGTTGGTTAAAGCTATTACAATTAGAAAACATACCCTCCATAGATTCGACATTACTTACATCCCAATTATTTAAGGGTTGATTAAAATTAAAGCAATTTGCAAATAGTCTCTCCATATTAATAACACTTGATACATCCCAATTATTTAACGGCTGATTGAAAACTTCAGCGTTATAAAACATAGAAAACATATTAATAATATTAGAAACATCCCAACTATTCATACTTTCATTTCCTATTAGATTTTCACATCCATAAAACATATTACTAGCGTTGGAAACTAAATTTAAGTCAGGAATATCTTGAGCTTCTATATTGAGATACTGACAGCCCTCAAAGGCCATTTCCATCGACAACCATTGTATATCTCCCCACTGATCTATAGTTTTAAATTTTGATCTATTATCCGAAGAACTTCCTACAAAATAAATTCTTGGAAATTCACCACTAATACTTACGGTATAACTACCTTCAGCATCATAAGTATGGCTAGCATCTCCTGTTTGATTATTTAGAACCGTTCCATCACCAAAATCTATAGAATAATTATAACCGTCTCCCGTAGTAGGAATGGTTATATCTAAACCAGTATAATTTGTAACCTCCCAAGTCGTTATAAAAGGAGCGTCTTGCGCAAAAGAAATCAAGCTTATTAGCAAAAAGCTTATCACGAAGTAAAGTTTTTTCATAAAAAATAGTTTGGGCACAAGATAACTATTTTGAATAAATAAAATTGATTCTATTGAAAATCAATCAAAAAACTCCTACTCAAAAATCAATTTTCCGGTATATAATTCTTCTACCTCAACTTCGGCAGTATGGTTTTTAGCGATAAGATCTCCGGTGCTGTAGAGTGTTCCTGTTAAGGATTGCTGGGGATTAACGATCATTTTATTTGAACCGCGATGGTAAACATTAATATGTTGCGCGATTAACTGTTCTCCTTCAAAACGTCCATCGCCATTGTAAAAACCAATTTGCAGATTTTCAACTTGTCCCGATAAAAAATAGTCACTTAGATTATTGTTCACGATAGTAATTTGTTCAGCATTGAGTTGAAGTTGAAAATCGCCATTTGTATAATAATCACTATTCCCTTCAGCATCTTCAGAAACTAAAATTAAGTTGGAGTATGGCAATTCGTTGGTGCTTTCTACGGTAAACTGACTCCCATTTCTTAAATAACTCAATTGCGGAAGCGTTACATAAACTCGCGTCGCATCATATTCTCGAAAGAAATTACAAGTATTGTTATTTTTAAGATGAAGTCGATTTTCTCGGACTTCAAACGAAATATCGTTCACTAAATTTTCTCCGGTTTCTAAACGTATTTCTTGCGTTTCGCCGTAGGTAAGAAAAAGTTTAATTCCGCCATAAACGGTAATTTCTTCAAAGCTTTCGAGTTCAATTTCTTTAATCACGCTTCTTCCTTCGACTTGAAGACAATCGTTCGCTTCTTCCGAATCGCAGGAAAAAAAGAAAATGATACTTATATAGAAAAAAAGTTTTTTCATAATCGATAGCCTATTCCAAATTCCATAGCTTCAGCCTTTGCCGCGTGAGATTTTACCGAGAGACTTCCGAAGAAATTTTTAAATAACTCTCGTTGAATTCCTGCTCTTAAATAGGTTCGCCCTTCAAAATCGTAGGGATAATACACGTAATAACCCAAATTCCCGAAAATAGAAGTTTTCCCTAAATGCAACTGATAGCCGGCAAAAACGCCAACACGTGTTGAACTTTCATCGCCTTGCAAACCATCTTCAGGATAAGCGATCGAACGATAATAAATGAGTTCTTCTAACATCGGTGAAAGAAAAATCTCACTCCCTAAATGTACCGAACTTTTGTATGAAACGCGTTTGTCGAGATAGGTTCCTAAAATATAAAACGGAAATTGATCCATCCCGATCACATCACTAGTTTGCACACCACCTTTGAACGTAAAATTTAAATGAATAGGTTCTGAATAATTCGTAATTGAACGTTCGGTTTGGTAATAAAATTCTTCGTTGTGATCAAGTTGGTAATTCAATCCTAAATTAATGGAGAACGTATTGGTACTGGTGTTGGGCGCTTTAAAATTTCCGTTAGAATAATGAATTAAATTGATGCCACCTTGCAAGCCCAAACCTTTAAATAAATTCTTTTTACTGAAATTGAGCAGCAAATAAGTCGAGGCCAACAAATGCGTTCCGTAAGCGATATTTTCATAATTAGCATCAGGATCGTACGGATTGGTATTATAGCTAACTCCTTGCCCAACGCGCAAGAGTAGATAGCGATTGAGAAAATAAAAATTGTAATGTGCATAAATCCCGATGTGATCTCCTAAATTAGGATTTGCCATATCTTGATAGATCAACGAAGCACCAAGATCTGGAAAATTAAAATGTTGCTGCCACTCTTTTTCGCCAAAGGTTTTCTGATTGTAACTGAAAATAAATCCTTGCGGATGACCGGTGATTAAATGACCAATATCTTTGTTGTGCTCTACAATATTTCCGTAGAAATAATTAAAATCCAGGTCATATTCTTTGGGAGTCGCCTCTTCTTGAGCTTGCCCTAAAAAAAAGCTCAAACCTAAAAATACACCTAAAATTTTGTTGATCATATCCGCAAAAATAGCAGAATTATTAAAACAACTCTCCTGCTATTTTCTGAATATTATCACTTTTACCCATCGAATAATAATGTAATACCGGTACGCTACCTTTAATGAGTTCTTTACTTTGTTGAATACACCACTCTACACCAACTTGACGAACTTCTTCTTTGCTTTTGCACTTAAGTACTTCTAGCGTTAATTCATCGGGAAGATCTACGTGAAAACGATGCGGCAAAATAGAAAGTTGCTTTTTTGTAGCCAAAGGTTTTAGTCCGGGAATTATAGGAACAGTAATTCCTGCTTTTCTGCATTTATCGACAAATTCAAAATACTTTTGATTATCAAAAAACATTTGCGTGACCACGTAGCAAGCTCCGGCATCGACTTTTTCTTTTAAACGCAACACGTCCTGATCTAAACTTGGCGCTTCCATATGTTTTTCGGGATAACCGGCAACGCCAATGCAAAAATTGGTTTTGCTTTTATTCAGTAATTCTTCATCTAAATATTCACCCTTATTTAATCCCACAATTTGCTTTACCAAATCTTTTGCATACGTATGACCTTCTTTTTCTGCGGAAAAATAAGTTTCGTTTTTTACCGCATCACCACGTAAAGCCAAGACATTATCGATACCTAAAAAGTCGAGATCTATTAAAAAATTCTCGGTATCTTCTTTGGTAAAACCGCCACATAAAATGTGTGGCACGGCATCGACTTCGTATTTATTTTGTATCGCGGCACAAATCCCAACGGTTCCCGGTCGCTTTCGCACTACTTTTTTCTGTAGTAAACCTCCCGAAAGTTCTTTATAAACATATTCTTCACGATGATAAGTGACATCGATAAACGGAGGTTCAAATTCCATTAAAGGATCGATATGATCAAAAATCGACTGAATATTTTGTCCTTTTAAAGGCGGTAAAATCTCGAAAGAGAATAAGGTCTTTCCTGCTGCTTTTTTTATATGGTCTACTACTTTCATTTTTGGTTTATCTGTTTTTAATCTCGTCATTCCGGACTTGATCCGGGATCTCTTCCTATTTTTTCAACTTAAATTTCACTCTAATTCTCTAGATGCGATGCTGAATCAAGTTCAGCATGACGTTCCTTTTAAATAAATTTTCTAAGCTAAATTCGGATTTAACCATTTTTCAGCTTCTTGATAGGTGATTTCTTTTCGCTTAGCAAAATCTTCTACCTGATCGGGTTTTACTTTTCCTAATCCAAAATAGCGAGCTTCAGGATGCGCAAAATAATAACCGCTCACACTCGCTGCCGGCCACATCGCTAAACTTTCAGTAAGTTCTACACCAATGTTCTCTTCAACGTTCAGCAGTTTCCAAATGCTCAATTTTTCTAAATGATCGGGACAGGCAGGATAACCCGGTGCGGGACGAATACCTTTATACGATTCTTTGATCAATTCAGCATTCGACAGATTTTCATTCTTTGCGTAACCCCAATTTTGGGTGCGGACTTGCCAATGCAAATATTCTGCAAAAGCTTCTGCCAAACGATCGGCTAAAGCTTTTACCATAATCGAATTGTAATCGTCTAAATTCTTTTCAAATTCATTTGCTAATTCTTGAGTTCCAAAGCCGGTAGATACACAAAAACATCCGATATAATCTTGAATTTCGGTTTCTTTTGGCGCTATAAAATCGGCTAACGCAAAATTGGGTTTGCCTTTGTACTTTTTGAGCTGTTGCCGTAGCGTTCTAAACCGAATAATTTCTACTGAAGTTTCCGGGTCTAGAACTGAAATATCGTCGTCATCAACTGCGTTAGCCGGAAACAAACCAAAAACCGCTTTCGCTTTTAATTGTTTTTGCTGAATAATTTCTGTCAGCATTTTTTCAGCATCTTCAAATAGATTGGTGGCTTGTTGCCCAACGACCTCATCTTTTAAGATCTCCGGAAATTTTCCGTGGAGATCCCAGCTTCTAAAAAAAGGCGTCCAATCGATAAACTCCTTCAATTTTTTCAACTCAAAATCTTCAATCACTTGAATACCTAATTGCTTGGGTTGAATAATATCTTCCGCTTTCCAATCAATTTGAAATTTGTTTTCTCGAGCTTCAGCAATCGTTAAATACTCTTTCTTTTTAGTTCGGCTTAAAAACTTCTTCCTAAATTCGGCATAATCAAGTTTTAGATCGGTTTTGTATTTTGTCGCCGTTTCTTTTTGTAATAAATTTCCTACAACAGTAACCGCTCGAGAAGCATCGTTTACATGAACAACCGCGTGCTGATATTCTGCATCGATCTTGACCGCTGTATGCGCTTTAGAAGTTGTCGCGCCACCAATTAACAGCGGAACTTCAAATTCTTGACGCTGCATTTCTTTGGCAAGAAAAACCATCTCGTCTAACGAAGGGGTAATCAATCCGCTTAAACCTATAATATCGACTTGTTGGTCTTTGGCTTCAGCAATGATTTTTTCCGGCGGAACCATAACTCCTAGATCGATAATTTCATAATTATTACAAGCGAGAACCACGCTTACAATATTCTTCCCGATATCGTGCACATCGCCTTTTACGGTCGCCATCAAAATTTTCCCGGCACCACTTTTCTCTTCTTCAGAAGGCGGATTTTTCAACTTTTCTTCTTCAATATAGGGTAATAAATAGGCAACGGCTTTTTTCATTACTCGAGCAGATTTCACTACTTGAGGAAGAAACATTTTTCCGCTTCCGAAAAGATCTCCTACGACATTCATTCCCGTCATTAAATGACCTTCGATCACCTGAATCGGTTTTTCTGATTGCTGTCGAGCTTCTTCAACATCTTCTAAAATATAGGTGTCGATCCCTTTGACTAAAGCACGTGTGATTCGGTCTTGCAAAGCTTCTTCTCGCCAAGAAAGATCAACTGTATTTTTCTCTGATTTATTATTTTTTACCGTTTCTGCAAACTCCAATAAACGCTCGGTCGCATCATCTCGACGGTCGAGCATCACATCTTCTACGTGTTCCAATAAATCTTTTGGAATATCGTCGTAAACCTGTAGCATTGTTGGATTCACGATACCAATATTCATCCCGGCTTGGATGGCGTGGTATAAAAACACTGAATGCATCGCTTCCCGAACAGCATTATTTCCACGGAAAGAAAAAGAAATATTACTCACACCGCCGCTCACGCTCACATACGGAAGATTTTCTTTTACCCAACGCGTAGCTTCAATAAAATCGATCGCATTTTTTCGGTGTTCATCCATTCCCGTTGCGACCGGAAAAATGTTTAAATCGAAGATGATATCTTCCGGAGGGAAGTTCACTTTATTCACCAATAAATCGTAAGATCGTTGCGCAATTTCAATACGGCGGTCGTAATTATCGGCTTGCCCAACTTCATCAAAAGCCATTACAATTACCGCAGCTCCGTAACGTTTGATCTTCTTGGCGTGAAGCAAAAATTCTTCTTCTCCTTCTTTTAGTGAAATTGAATTCACCACACATTTTCCTTGAACTACTTGCAAACCGGCTTCAATAATTTCCCATTTAGAGCTATCGATCATAATCGGCACACGAGAAATATCGGGTTCTGAAACGATTAGATTTAAAAAATTAACCATCGCTTCTTTTCCATCGATCAGACCATCGTCCATATTTATATCGATAATTTGCGCGCCGCCTTCTACCTGATCGCGGGCTATAGCTAAAGCTTCATCAAACTTTTCTTCCTTAATGAGTCGTAAAAATTTTCGGGAACCCGCTACATTGGTCCGTTCTCCGACATTCACAAAATTGCTTTCGGGAGTGATGACCAGAGGTTCTAAACCTGAAAGTTTTAAAGGACGAAAACAGGAATTGATTTCAGTATTATGCTTTTGTTCTATCGTTGTAGATAAATTCATTTTGTATTAAATTAATTGTGGAGCTTCCAGTTTTCGAGGAGAATACTTGGCTGCTACGTTTGCAATGGCTTTGATATGCTCCGGTGTGGTTCCGCAGCAACCGCCAATAATATTCACTAAATTCTTCTGAAGGTATTCTTCGATCTGGCTGGCCATTTCTTCAGGCGTTTCATCGTATTCTCCGAAAGCATTTGGCAATCCGGCATTGGGATAGGCAGAAACGCCTGCCGAAGTTCGATTGGCTAAAACTTCTAAATGCGGCGTGAGTTGCTTGGCACCTAACGCACAATTAAAGCCAACACTCAACAACGGAATATGCGAGACGGAAATTAGAAAAGCCTCGGCGGTTTGCCCTGATAAAGTTCTACCGGAAGCATCGGTGATCGTACCGCTCAACATCACCGGAATATCGATTTGTTGTTCTTCTTTAATTTCTTCAATAGCAAAAAGGGCAGCTTTGGCGTTGAGCGTATCAAAAACCGTTTCGACTAATAAAATATCGACGCCGCCTTTTAATAAAGCTAATGCTTGTTGTTTGTAAGCTATACGTAATTCATCGAAAGAAATCGCACGAAAACCAGGGTTATTTACATCTGGAGAAATACTGGCCGTTTTATTGGTTGGTCCCATCGCACCGGCGACAAATCGTGGTTTTTCAGGATTTTCTAAGGTGATTTTTTGAGCGACTTCTTTGGCAATTTTAGCCGACTCGTAATTGAGCTCATCGACCAAATGCTCCATTTTATAATCGGCCATCGCGATAGTCGTGCCCGAGAACGTATTGGTTTCTACAATATCGGCACCGGCTTCAAAATATTTTTGGTGTACTTCTGCAATCGCTTTGGGTTGCGTTAACGACAAGAGATCGTTATTCCCTTTGACGGGAATCTCCCAGTTTTTAAAACGTTCTCCCTGAAAATCTTCTTCAGAAAATTGATAGCGTTGTAGCATGGTGCCCATTGCACCATCGAGAACCAATATTTTTTGTGTTAATAATTCCTTTAATTTACTCATAGCTTATTTATATAACAGCTATCAAAAAAAGGAACAGAAGGAAAGAATTCTGTATGGGTTATCTATCTGCTTTTGCAGTAGAATGTAGCACCTTCTCTTTCTGTTTTCACAGAAAAAGGGTTGCTAAGGCTTCATTGGGTCTAGTCCCTCTGCCTTTCTTGATAACTTATTTCAATTTAAATATGAACTTGCGCTTACAAATATAAGCGTCTGCCAATAATAGGCAAATTAATATAATTAAATTTGCGCTCCGTTTAAGAAAACTTCATACTTGATTTCGGCAGTTTTTTCTAGCATTTTAGCTACCGAACAATATTTTTCTAACGAAAGATCAACCGCACGACGCGCTTTATTCTCGGGTAAATCGCCCTCTAATTTTATTTGCAAATCTATTTTTTCAAAAACTTTTGGAATGGCGTTTGGATCACGGTAACCCTCTACCTCCATTTCTAGATTGGTTAATTCTAGGTTTTGTTTTTTTAGAATATGTACAATATCGATCCCGCTGCAACCGGCAATCCCACGAAGTAATAAATCCATCGGACTTGAACCTTGTGGGTTTTCAGCAGATTTGTTATCTAAATGAACCTCGTCGCCACGCTCGTTAATCGTTACAAAATGGAAATCGTTATTGAGGCGTTTTAAGTGTACTTTCATCTTTTTCAGTTTTATTCAAAGATACGCATTCTAATTTTTCAAGGCTTGTTGTAAATCTGAAATTACATCATCGGGATGTTCCAACCCTACTGAAATTCTTACTAAACCATCAGTGATCCCAACTTCTAAACGATCTGCTTCTGCTAATTTACTATGCGTTGTGGAAGCAGGATGTGTTACAATGGTTTTGGTATCGCCTAAATTAGCACTTCGAGAACATAAATTTACCGAATTAATAAATTTTCTACCGGCTTCTAAACCGCCTTTTACTTCAAGAGAAATGATATTTCCGCCTAATTTCATCTGCTTTTTAGCGATTTTGTATTGCGGATGCGATTTCAAAAAAGGATATTTTACGTTTTCTACAAATTCATTTTCTTCTAAAAACTGTGCGACTTTTAAAGCATTTTCACAGTGCTTTTCTAACCTTACGGGAAGCGTTTCTAAACTTTTGGACAATACCCAAGCGTTAAACGGACTCAGTGCAGGACCGGTATTTCTGGAAAATAAATAAATTTCCCGAATTAAATCGGCACGACCCACCGTTACACCACCTAAAACTCGACCTTGACCATCGATTAATTTTGTGGCTGAATGAATTACCAAATCTGCTCCAAATTTTATCGGGTTTTGTAAGTAAGGCGTGGCAAAACAGTTATCAATCACCAGAATTAAATTGTGCTTTTTAGCAATTTTACCCAACAATTCTAAATCTAAAATATCGACTCCGGGATTGGTTGGCGATTCTGCAAAAATGATTTTAGTGGTTGGCGTGATTAACTTTTCAATGGTTTCAACTTCATTTACTTTGAAATAGGAATGTGAAATATTCCACTTCGGAAAATATTTAGTGAACAAACTATGGGTTGAACCAAATACCGAACGCGATGAAATGATATGATCGCCACTATTTAACAAAGCGGCTAGAGTTGAAAAAACCGCGCTCATCCCGGTAGCAAATGCGTAACCGCTTTCGGCTCCTTCCATTTTAGCGATGCGATCGATAAATTCTGAAGTGTTCGGATTGCTGAATCTGCTATAAATATTCCGTTCTTTTTCTTCAGAAAAGGAAGCGCGCATTTCTTCAGCATCTTCAAACACATAACTTGAGGTTAAGTATAAAGGTGACGAATGTTCTTGGTGTTGCGAACGCTCGATCTGGCTTCGTATAATTTCGGTTTCTAAATGAAATTGACTCATAATTTTGTTTAGTTGCAACAATCGATTCGTTCGGCTAATTTGATCACATCGCTTACCACGCCTCTGGCTGTTACCGCGGCTCCTGCTCCGGCTCCCTGAATCACAAGAGGTTGGTTACCGTAAGATTCTGTATAAATTTCGAATAAAGAATCGGCTCCCTGTAAAGCTCCGAGTGGATTTTCTTTTTGTTCTTTGACCAATTTCACTTCTAAAATCTTTTTTTCCACATCGAGCTCACCAATGTAACGTAAGACTTCGTTTTCACTTAATTCAGCTTTCAGCAATTGAAACTCTTCATCTAAATCGGTAATATTTTCTTGAAATGTAGTTACTGAACTTATTTCAGCTAAATGCGCCGGCACCAAACTTTTCACTTTTACATCTTCTAAATTATAAGTGAGCTGAAGTTCTCTCGCTAAAATGAGCAGTTTTCTAGCCACATCGGTTCCGGAAAGATCCACACGCGGATCGGGTTCTGTAAAACCTTTTGCTTCGGCAAGCGCTACTACATCACTAAAATTTTTATTTTCCTCTGAAAAAGTATTGAAAATATAACTCAGTGATCCCGAAAAAACACCTCTAATTTTAGTGACTTTTTCTCCTGACTGATGTAAATTTTTAATTGTTTCAACTACAGGAAGACCTGCTCCTACATTGGTTTCATATAAAAATTGTTTCTTATTTTCTTTTAAGATCTCTCTAAAGAATTCGTAATCATCATAAGCTAACGTATTGGCAACTTTATTGGCTGCAATAATATGAAAACCGTTTTCTACCAAGTTGGTATAGTTATTTACAAATTCTGATGAAGCCGTCGCATCAATCGCCACAACATGTTGCCAGTTTTTAGTTTTTACATAATCGATAATCTCTTCTACTTGATACGGAAGACCGAAATCTACAAAATTGGCTTTCCAGTTTTCATCGACCCCTTCATCTTTGATAAATGCGGTCGATGAATTTAATATGATCGGAATTTCGATCTCTAAACCTTGCTGTTGAAAGACTTTTTGCGCTTGAATAATTTGATTGATAAACGTACTTCCTACGTTACCTATGCCAAACAAGATGAGCTGTATTTTTTTCATTTTTCGTTTTTATGTTTTGAAATATGGGTTGTAATAAATTTGCGAGTTGTTGATGTTCTATTAAAAATGCATCGTGACCGTGAATCGATTTGATCTCGCCAATCGTAATATTTTTATTCGTTTCACTTAATTGCACGTAAGTGTTCCAGTTATCTTCAGCAAGAAAAAACTGATCTGAATTCACTGTTATCAAATGAATTTGTGATTTAATTTTTTGAGCAGCTTTTAACCAATCGCCGGTTCCGTTAGAAATATCGATCGTACTTAATAAATGATTTAGCAATCGATACGCCGGAAGTTTATAGCGATTTTTTAAGGCTTTTCCGTGAAAATCTAACCAGTCTTGAACTTTAAATTTCCCTTTCTTTTTCTCTCTGTTGAATTTTTGATTAAGCGATGTCGGCGTGCGATAAAAAGTCATGGCATGGCGACGAGCATCTTCAATAGGTGCTGAAGAATTATTAAGAATAGCCTCTTGAATGCTGCAGTTAGCCAACACCCAATCGTTCGCGGTATGATGTGCCGCTACGGGAATAATATTAATTGCCAATTCAGGCTGATTTACGGCGATATGCCAAGTAAGTGCGCCACCAATCGAACAACCTAGAATAGCATATAATTTTTCAATTTTTAATAACTGAAGACCTTCAATAAAAATTCTTGCAATATCATCTAACGTAAAATCTTTGTAGTTAAAAATTAGATCTTCTACTTCGCCACTGTAACCGTTACCGGGAATGTTAAATGCCAGCACCGTAAATCTGTTTAGATCGATCGTCTTTTCTTCTCCCACAATTTGATCGAGCCAAGCATTTTCACCAATTAAAGTTGAATTACCAGTAAGGGCGTGATTCACTAAAACGACCGGAGCTTCACCTAATGGCAGGCCAAAAGTTTGGTATGACAAATCGATATCTCGTGTAAAACCTTTTTCGGTTTTAAAATTTTCAACCGTAATATATCTTAAACTCGCCATGATTTATTGCTGAACTAATTCGTGAGTTTTCGTTAAAGCCGTTTTTAAATCGGTTTTCAAATCTTCCAGATCTTCTAAGCCAACACTCAATCGAATAAGATCTTGGGTAACGCCGGTCGCCAATTGTTCTTCTTCTTTTAATTGCTGATGCGTGGTACTTGCCGGATGAATAATGAGTGATTTACTATCACCAATATTGGCTAATAATGAAAATAACTTCGTGGTATCTGCGATGGTTTTAGCTGCCTCAAAACCACCTTTTACACCAAAAGTTACGAGTCCGCTTTTTCCTTTGGGTAAATATTTTTCAGCTAAATTGAAATAATCACTGCTTGGCAAACCGGGATAATTTACCCAAGCTACTTCTTCTTGCTGCTGAAGCCACTCTGCAAGTTGAAGCGCATTTTCAGAATGTTGCTTAATTCGAACATCAAGCGTTTCTAAACCTTGAATAATTTGAAAAGCATTAAACGGACTTAAAGCTGCTCCGTGGTCTCGTAAACCTTCTACTCTAACTTTTGCGATGAAAGCGGCTTCTCCCAATGCTTCGTGGTAAACCAAGCCGTGATAACCCGGGGAAGGCTCAGTAAACTCCGGAAATTTACCGTTTGCCCAATCGAAGTTTCCAGCGTCGATAATTACTCCACCTAAGGCGGTTCCGTTACCGTTAATGTATTTGGTGAGAGAATGAATCACGATATCGGCTCCGTACTTGATCGGGTTTAATAAACTTGGAGTCGCTACCGTATTATCTACAATAAATGGAATTTTTGCTTGTTTAGCTTCCGCAGCAATTGCTTCTAAATCTAATACATCGAGTTTAGGGTTTCCTAAAGACTCTACAAAAACTGCTCTTGTATTTTCTTTTACTGCTTTTCTGAAGTTTTCCGGTTGGGTAGGATCGACAAAGGTGGTGGTAATCCCTAATCTGGGGAGCGTTACGTTTAGTAAATTGTAAGTTCCACCATAAAGGCTGCTTGACGCGACAATATGATCTCCGGCTTTAAGCAAGGTTAATAATGTGGTATTAATCGCAGCCGCTCCCGATGCAGTCACTACAGCCCCAATTCCGCCTTCGATCGCTGCCAAACGTTGTTCTAAAATATCGTTGGTCGGATTGTTTAATCGCGTATAAATAAACCCCGGTTTAGCCAAGCTAAAAACATCAGCTGCGTGTTGAGAATCATCAAACACATAGGAAGTCGATTGGTACAAAGGAACGGCTCTAGTCCCTTTATTAATGGTCACATCGTGACCGGCGTGCAAAGCATTGGTGGCATTTTTAAGTGTACTCATTTCTCTAAGTTTTAATTATTGAACATTTTATTTTGTTAATTTTTGGACATAAAAAAAGTCCCTTTGGATTGTTATCACCAAAGGGACTTTAAGTTTGAAAACAATTTCGCTTAAATCACAATTTACGGCAATAACGTATTGGATGGTGCATCATGCGACACATCATCATCGGCATAGCCATCATCATTACGTTAGTTACCAAATTGAAATTCATTTTTAAATTATTTTTCTTTTTCACAGCACCTGCAAACACAGGATTTTATTAAAAACAAGGCATAAAAAAAGCCGCTGTTGTTTACAGCGGCTCTATACATTTATATCTAAAAAATTTATGCAACAGAACACGCTGTGGTCTTTCGCCACATCATCATATTCATCATACACATTAAATTTTTCATTTTGTCTTGTTTTGTGATCACAAAGATAATGGTAGATTTTTTTAATATGCAAGAAAATGGATATTTATTTTTTGCGTTAGGGATTGAACGGTTTGTCTGAGCTCTTTTAAATGAAAGCTTCAGCTGTAATTTAAAAAGCGAGTAGTGAAAGCCTGACCCGAATTTTTTAGATGAGGGAAACGCCATAATTGTAAATCTTCTATAAAATTAAATTGTCGTTAAAATAGTTTTGCATTAAAGGCTTTTTTATACCTTTGCCTTAAAATTACAGGGAAAAATTTGACTGATTGCAACCCTTTAAAAATGCTAAAGCAGTACTTCACTTCTTTAGATTGAGCTTCAATCAGGCTTACTCCCTACTAAAATAAAAAGAATGGCTTATTTATTTACTTCAGAAAGTGTTTCTGAAGGACACCCAGATAAAATCGCAGATCAAATTAGCGATACTTTATTAGATAACTTTTTAGCATTTGACGAGCAGTCTAAGGTTGCTTGTGAAACTTTAGTGACTACCGGTCAAGTAGTTCTTGCCGGTGAAGTACGATCGAACACTTATTTAGATGTACAACAAATTGCTCGTGATGTAATTAATGATATAGGCTACACAAAAGGAGCTTACCAATTTAGCGGAGATTCTTGCGGGGTAATTTCTTTAATACACGAACAGTCGCCAGAAATTAATCAAGGAGTAGATCGTGAAAGTAAGGAAGAACAAGGTGCCGGTGATCAAGGAATGATGTTTGGCTATGCCACTACAGAGACTGAAAATTATATGCCGTTAGCGCTAGACATCTCTCATAAAATGATGATCGAGTTAGCGAAGCTAAGAAGAGAAAACAAAGATCTTACGTATTTAAGACCCGATGCTAAAAGCCAGGTGACTATTGAGTATAGCGATGATAATATTCCGCAGCGAATTGTAGCGATCGTACTTTCTACGCAGCACGATCAATTTATGGAAGATGATGAAAAGATGCTTCAGCAAATTAAAGATGACATCATTAATATTTTGATGCCTCGTGTGATTGAGCAATTGCCTGAATACGTTCAGGAATTATTTAATGACGATATTACTTATCACATTAACCCAACCGGAAAATTTGTGATCGGCGGTCCTCACGGAGATGCCGGACTTACCGGTAGAAAAATTATCGTAGACACTTATGGTGGTAAAGGAGCTCACGGTGGTGGCGCATTTTCTGGTAAAGACCCGAGTAAAGTAGATCGTTCTGCTGCCTATGCTTCTAGGCATGTTGCTAAAAATTTAGTTGCTGCCGGTGTGGCGGATGAAGTTTTAGTACAAATTTCTTATGCCATTGGTGTAGCAGAACCGACTTCTATTTCTATAGATACTTACGGAACTTCTAAAGTAGATTTATCGAACGGTGAGATTGCTTTAAAGGTAAAAGAGATTTTTGATATGCGCCCGGCAGCCATTGAAGAACGCCTTAAACTTCGAAACCCAATCTACCGAGAAACTGCAGCTTACGGCCATATGGGTAAAGAAGCAAAGACTATTACGAAAATCTTTGAAAGCCCATACTCCGGAAAAATCACAAAAGAGGTAGAATTATTTACTTGGGAAAAATTAGATTACGTTGATCGTGTAAAAACGGCATTTAATCTATAAATCCCACTCTTAAACGATTAATCAGTTAATTATTTTGTAATCAAGAACTTTCACTTCAATTAAAAAATTATATTTGCAACTTAAATCACGCTTATAAATTTTTTAACTATGAGTGAAAGTTCTTCTTTTGCAAGATTTCCAATTGTACCCCACCAAGAAGCTTCTGCAGAGGTTAAAGCGATCTACGACGATACGATGAAAACCCTCCAGATCCCATTTGTACTTAATTGGTTTAAATGTCAAGGTAGTAATGCCAATCTACTTAGCGGTAATTGGGCTAAATTAAAATCTACTTTGATGATGGGCGATATTCCCAACGTATTAAAGCAACTTATAATTTACAATGTTTCTAAAGAAAGAAACTGTAACTACTGTGCTAGAGCTCACGGTATTTTTGCCGATAGTATGAGCAGCATGATCAGTGAAAAGGAAAATTTTAAGGTTACAGAAAATTTAGATTCACCCTTAATTCCCGAAAGTTATAAAGCTGCCATTGATGTTGTAACAAAAGCAGCACTTAATCATCAAAATATTTCAGATGAAGATTTTAAAACTTTAGAAGAAGCCGGTTTTAGCTTATCTGAAATACAAGAATTAATGGCGCAAGCAGATCTTGTAAATATGCTAAATACAATTGCTGATGTTTCTGGAATTAAAATTGACAATGAGCTTTTAGAAGCTACAGCATAGAGATTAATACCCGTATCTATTGACGATTTACGAAAATAAATATCGTATTACCTATGAAGCATTTTCTAAATTTTCTGCCAAGCTAAGTAAAGCTAACGACAAAGCAGAACTTCTAGAGATCGTACAAAAACATCTAAAATATTTTTTTAATTTTAAATATTTCAGAGTGCTTTTGAAGGATGAAGTTTTTTTAAAATCATTTCACGTGTTTCATAATTCCAACAACTCGCCAGAATTTATTCTGAATGAGTTTTTTTCTTATGAAGAAGATTTGCTTAAGAATCATATTCCTATTCAACATTCTTCAAATGGTGAATTTTTGAATAATTACGATCAAAAATTAAATCTGAACAACGGTAAACTTTGGGCTTGGTATTTTAAATATCAAGACCTGCAATTATGTGTTTCTTTAATTTCTGATGATGAAAAGCCATTTATTGTTCGAGATATCGAAATCCTGAACTTATTAATAGACTCATTTGTAACCAAATACCAACAAATTAAATTAAAAAACCGTCTTCACCAAAAAAACGTAAATCTCAAGAATGCAATTAATGTAATCGAAGAACAAAAGTTCCAGATCTCAAAAATTGTTTACAACCAAAAAAACACGATTGAACAACGCACCAAAAAACTAAAAGACCAAAACAGTAAATTAGCAGAAATTTCTAGACTCAATGCTCACAATGTAAGAGAGCCTTTATCTAGAATTTTAGGATTATTAGAAATTGCAGAACTTTACGAAGAAAAAGATCTTAAAAAAGAAATTTTTGAAAAAATTAAAACCTCAGCAAAAGACTTAGACCATATCTTACAAGATATAATTTATAAAAGTAATAACGCTATCGAAAAACTATCTAGCAAAACACCCCCCACAAAATGATGCCAGATAAAATTAAAATTTTTTTAGTAGACGATCAGAAAATCGCTAATTTCATCACTCAAAAACTACTTCAGACTAGTAATATAGATTGCGAAGTTTTAGCATTTGACCAACCTATACAAGCCTTAGATGCTGTAGAAAAAGATCTTCCTAATTTCATCTTTTTAGACTTGAACATGCCAAAATTAAATGGATGGCAGTTTTTAGAACAAATGCAAAAGAACATCACCTCTAAAGTAATTATTTTAACTTCTAGTTCTGATCCTGCAGATGTAGAGAAAGCCAAAGATTTCCCGCAAGTAATTAGTTATCAAACCAAGCCTCCTTCAAGAGAAATATTGCAAGAATTAATTTTAGGATAGTTGTAAAACATTAGAAATTAACTTATTGTAAAAGGGGGATAATCATACACTTAATTGTTATTTTACAAACCAATTAAAACTTTGTATGATGAATAAAACTTTACTTAGCATTTTAATCATTTTTTGTATTTTCATTTCAAGTTGTAATAATGATGATGATTTTACCCAAACAAATGATGATCAAGAAATAACAGACCCCTCTGAAGATGAAAACGAACCAGTAACTATAGATCTTTCAGAAAATTTCGGAAATGAAGTTTCAAGAAATTTTATAGGTCAAATTGTCGATGGTAACCAAAACCCTATTCCAAATGTTATAATAGAAATTGCAGAGGTGTCTACCACGACCGATGAAAACGGTATTTTTATTTTAAACGAAGCTAATGTTTATGAAAACTTCGCTTATATAAAAGCTTCAAAACCGGGTTACGTTAATGGCTCTAGAGCTCTAATCCCTACTGAAGGTATAAATCAAATTCGCATTATGCTTTTAGAAAAAAATATCGCAGCAACTATTGAAAGTGGAACTTCATCTGTAGTTACTAACGAAAATGGTGCAAGTGTAGAATTTGATGGAAATTTTATAAATGATGAAACTGAAGAAACTTACACAGGAAATATAAAGGTAAGTTTTCATTACCTCAACCCGGAAGACGACAATATGACTTCGCAAATGCCGGGAATGCTCTATGCAGCAAATGCTGAAAATGAAGAACGTATGCTGCAAACTTTCGGGATGTTAGCCGTAGAATTAGAAGGTGAAAATGGTGAAAAACTAAATTTAGCTGAAACTTCTGAAGCTACAATAAGAGTTCCTTTAAGTTCCGCTCTTTCTGCTAACGCTCCGGCAACTATCCCATTATGGTATTTTAATGAAGATAAAGGTTACTGGATTGAAGATGGTGAAGCCACTTTACAAGGAAATGAATATGTTGGGACGGTTAGTCATTTTTCTTTTTGGAATTGCGATATTCCTGCGGAAGCAGTGAATTATTGTTTAACCATAACAGATGAAAACAATATTCCTATCAGTCAAGTAAGAGTAAGTATTGATAGTGAAGTATATGGAACTAGGAGTGGAATAACTAATAATGATGGAGAAGTTTGCGGATTAATCCCATCAGGAGAAACCCTTGAAATTAATTTTTACTTCAATGAAGCTTGTAGTACAGAACCTTTTTACAGTGCGAATATCGGTCCTTTTAATGACGACGCTTCAGAAACATTAAATATTAACCTTCCTGCTGACAATGAAGTGATTTTAGAAACCATTACAGGAACCTTCAATAATTGTGAAGGAAACCCTGTTACTAACGGTTATATAACTATGACTTCAGAAAACAATACATTCGATAACTTTTATGCTTCAGTAGAAGAAGATGGTTCTTTTGAGATTAGCGTATTAAATTGTCAAAATAATAGTGGAGGTCCATTTATTCTTGAAGGGAACGATTATGATAATTTTCAAACTACCGGAAATATTAGTTATACATTTACCACACCAACAACAAATGTAGGCAGTTTAGTATCCTGTAATGAGGTTGAAGAATTTATACAATATTCTATTGACAATGGCGAAACTGAATTTTATGCATTCTCAGATATAGAAGCTAGGTTTGAAACATTAAGTCCTAATTACAATGCACCGTTAATAACAATATTTGCGAGCGGAAGCGGAAATAATTGTTTCTACTTGATGGGAATCCTGAATGAAGATCCATATTTAGGAGAATATAGTTATTACAATTGGACTTCTCAAGAAGAACAAGTAGGATTTGACTTTTCTGAATGTTCAAATATAACATCTGGAGAAGATAATAATATTATCATTAACCTTAACTCTTTAGGAGAAGTAGGAGAATATATTGATATTAATTTTAGTGGTGACTATTTAGATTGGAATGAAAATCCACATACCATCACAGGAACAATCCACGTTTATAGAGACCAATAAAAATTTAAGATTAGTTTACCAGAACCTCATCTTTTAAAATAGGTGAGGTTTTTTTGTGCTCATAAAAAATAAATCTATTTTCTTTGCAAAAAATTTCAGCAATGAGCGATTTATTAGGTTTTGGTTTATTGGTATTCACCTCGTTTTTCACATTGATCAATCCTATTGGGACAATGCCGATCTTTATGACGATGACTTCTGAGCTAGACAAAGAGCATCGCAACGCAACAGCACGTAAAGCGACGATTGCTGCATTTATCACCATTGTTGCTTTTGCATTTTCTGGACAGGTTCTATTTAACTTCTTCGGAATTTCAGTAAACAGTTTTCGCTTGGTAGGTGGTGTGATTTTCTTTCAAATGGGTATGGATATGCTTCAGGCGCGTTTGGCCAGTGTAAAAGTAAAAGACAAGGCTGCCAAGAAAACTTACATTGAAGATATTTCGATCACTCCTTTAGCAATCCCCATGATTTCCGGTCCCGGTTCGATTACTAACGCCATTATTATGATGGAAGATGCACACACAGTCGAAGCGAAAGCGGTACTTATTGGCGCGATCTTTTTAGTGCTTTTTCTTACGTATTTGATCTTACTGAGTTCAACCAAAATCCTAAAAATCTTAGGGAATACCGGTAAGAACGTGCTTATGCGTTTAATGGGACTTATCGTAATGGTAATTGCTGTAGAATTTTTCTTTAGCGGATTAAAACCAATAATTCAGGAGATTTTAAAGATAGCCTAAACTATTCTCGATCGACATTGTGTTTTGGTCTAATGATCATTCGTAGATCTTCTTTTTTAGCTAAATAAGAAACGCTCCAATTAAAAAAAGTACGAATGCGATCGGTTCTTCCGATAAGGGAAAATAAATGAATAAATCCCCAGATCATTAAGGCGACAAATCCCTGAAAATGAATTTTATTGGGTAAATCTGCCACCGCATTACTCTTACCAATAACAGCCATCGCACCTTTATCCTTGTATTGAAAAGCTTTTGGAGTATTACCCTTTTCAACAGCAATTAAATTCTTGGCTAAGTTTCTTCCTTGTTGTATAGCTACTTGCGCCAGACGCGGATGCCCTTCAGGAAAATTTTTATCAGAAAACATAATACTTCCGTCGCCAATAGCATAAATATGATCTGCGTGCTGAAGTTTATGATATTCATTTACCAACAATCGATTTCCTGCTTCATACCAATCTTCCGGTAAACCTTCAAACACTCGGCCTTTTACGCCGGTTGCCCAAATAAGATTTCGACTTTTAATACTACTGCCATCATTCAGCAATACTTCGCGACCATTAAAATCTTTTACGCGTTTATTCAGTAACACATCTACATACGTACTACTCAATTTTTTATAGACAAATTTTTGAGATTTTTCACTCATCGATTTTAATAAATGATCGCCACTATTCACCAAATAAATTTTTGCTTTCACCTCCTTTAATTCCGGATATTCTTCAAGAATCACCTGTTTTCGAAGCTCTGCAAACATCCCGGAAACCTCGACCCCCGTAGGTCCGCCACCGGCAATCACCATCGTTAACCATTCTTCTTTTTCGGCCGCAGTTTGAGCACGAGTAGCTTTTTCGATACGTTGCAACAAAACGTTACGCATATTGAGCGCATCGTTTAAAGAATTCATTGGGATACCGAATTTTCTAATATTTTCTATCCCAAAATAATTGGTTCGCGTTCCCGTACACAGAATGAGTTTGTCGTATTCGAGCTCGCCATTAGAAAGAATAATTTTATTTGATTCGGGTAAAATTTTCTTTAAGGTTCCTAACCAAAAATGTGCATTTTTTTGCCCGGAAATTAAACTCCTAAAAGGATAACTTATCGATGAAGGTTCTATAAATCCTGTCGCCACCTGATAGATAAGTGGCGTAAAGTAGTTGTAATTATTTTTATCGACCAGGGTGACTTCAAAAGCATCGTTTTTCATCAAACGTTTTAAGACGTTTGTTCCGGCAAAACCACCCCCAACAATCACTACTTTTTTCTTCATGAGCATTTTCAATTTCTTAAATTTAATTGATTTGCTCACGACCGCCACAAAGAAGGCTCAATTTTAAATTACTTATAACATTTTGGGCGCAACCCTATCGGGTCGGGCTTTCGGCAGTCGCTTTTTTCAATTCCTGCTCAGGCAGAAATCTCAAAAGAGCTCCAACAATGCTTTAAATATATTCACGAACTCAATAAAAACTGAATAAGTGAGTAATCCCTTGCGCAAAGTAATTCAAGAGAATTAATAATCAACTCTAAGATCTATTTATTGAATCTAAAAAGAAGAGCTATTCCTTTAAATTATTAATGAAACGAACTCAAATAATGCTTAGCATCTCGAATATTTAATTCAAAATCACGAGCATCTCTTCCAAAACGGTCTTTATGAAATACAGGTTCTCCAAAAGCATCTAAAGCCACTAAGATTTGAAAAATGGTGTTCTTATTTTCGTATTTCAACTCATACTCAAGCCATTTTACAAAATTGTCGACCAGAAGAAGATGATTTCCTGTTTTAAGCAAGCTCCAATATGCACTAATTCTTTCATTTTCTATTTTGTATAATCTCGAATTAAGACCATCGACAATTATATGCTCTAATTCAGCAACATTTATATCTTTTAATTGAGATTCTGAAATGATTTTTTTTTCATATGCTGAATGAGAATAACCATTAGCCTTTTCAAAAATATAAGCTGCTTCTTCTAATTGGTACATCGTTAATTTCATCGCCATACAAAAATAAATTTCATTTTAAATCAATTAGAATTCAATTTTTAATCACAGATTCACAATTTTACTTATGCAACTGCAATTGAATTCGCTTTCGGGTAACATCAACTTCTAATACTTTTACGATTACTTGCTGATGCAAATGCACATAATCGTTTACATCACTTACAAATTCGTTAGCGAGATTAGAAACGTGTATGAGTCCGCTTTCTTTGATGCCTACATCTACAAAACATCCGAAGTTGGTAATATTATTCACGATTCCCGGTAATAGCTGACCTTCACGCAGATCGTCTATTGTTTTAATGTTTTGATTAAAAGTGAATACTTTAGCCTTTTCTCGAATATCTAAACCCGGTTTTTTCAATTCAGCAACGATATCTTTTAGTGTTGGCAAACCTACTTCCGCAGAAATATACTTCTCTAAGTTTATTTTTTCTAATAATGATTTGTTTCCTATTAATTCCGCAACGGTTGTGCCGTCGTCTTTCGCCATTTTCTCTACTAAAGCATAACGTTCAGGATGCACCGATGAATCGTCTAACGGGTTTTTCGCATTTTTTATACGTAAAAATCCGGCACTCTGCACAAAAGCTTTTTCTCCTAAACGTTTCACTTTTTTTATTTCATTTCGAGTGGTAAAAGCGCCATGTTGAGTTCGGTACTCTATAATATTTTCAGCCAACTTCTCTCCTATTCCAGAAACATAGCTCAACAGCGATTTACTCGCCGTATTTATATTTACCCCAACTGCATTTACGCAAGATTCTACAACGCGATCGAGCGCTAATTTGAGCTGAGTTTGATCTACATCGTGCTGATATTGCCCTACTCCAATCGCTTTCGCTTCGATTTTTACCAATTCTGCTAACGGGTCTTGCAATCGCCGACCTATAGAAACCGAACCTCTAACGGTTGCATCATAATTAGGAAATTCTTCCCGCGCCACAGAAGATGCCGAATAAACCGAAGCTCCGGCTTCACTCACAACAAACACCTGAATTTCATTTTTAAACCTAATTTTTCTCACTAAAGCCTCGGTTTCTCTCGAGGCAGTACCGTTACCAATGGCAATCGCATCAATTTTATAAGCTTCGGTAAGCGTACTAATTTTCTTAATGGCAGTTTTCTGATCTTTTTGTGGCGGATGCGGAAAAATAGTTTCATTATGCAAAAGCCTACCGTTTTCATCTAAACAAACCAATTTGCAACCAGTTCGAAAGCCCGGATCGATGGCTAAAACTCGCTTCTCGCCCAACGGAGCTCCTAATAATAATTGCTTTAGATTCTTGGCAAAAACCTTGATCGCCGAGACATCGGCTTTTTCTTTTGCTTGCTGAATTGCTTCATTACCTAAAGAAGGTTTTAGCAAACGTTTGTAACTATCTGCAATCGCTAATTCGATTTGTTCGGCACAACCACCGGAAGATTTTGTAAATTTTCGTTGCATATGCTGAAGAATACGATCATCATCACCTTCTAATTTCACTCGAATAAAACCTTCTTTTTCTGCTCGTTGAATTGCTAAAAATCGATGGGATGGAATTCGCTTTAACGATTCTGACCAGTCAAAATAATCTTTGAATTTTTGCGCTTTTTCATCTTTCATTTTCGACTTTACACCCGAAGCAGTTATATTGATATAATTATTAAATTGATATCGAATATAGTCACGAATATCGGTTCGTTCAGCAATCCATTCTGCGATAATCAAACGCGCTCCGGCTAAAGCTTCAGCGGTATTTGTTACAGTTTGATGCACATATTTGTTAGCTATATTCTCTAAATCTTGAGCATTTTGTGCCATAATGATCTTTGCTAAAGGCTCTAAACCTTGCTCACGAGCCTGATCGGCTTTGGTTTTTCGCTTTTTCTTATAAGGCAAATACAGATCTTCCAGCAAAGTTATTGTCTCGGCGGCTTCTATCTTAGATTTTAATTCGGGAGTTAAGGCTTGTTGTTCTTCAATACTCGATAAAATTGATGCTTTTCTTTTTTCAAGCTCTTCGTAATATTTCTTTGCTTTAAGAATTTTTTCTATTTGCACTTCATCAAGGTTCCCGGTCATTTCCTTTCGATACCTCGCGATAAAAGGGATGGTGCAATCTTCATTTAAAAGTTGAAGTGTATTTTTTATAGAGGTCTCTAAAAGTTGCGTTTGCTGCTGAATATATTGCTGAATCGTCATAAACTGTAATTATCTTCTAAAACAAAATAAAGCTATTGTTATGAAACATTCAGAAGATGAGCTTAAATATTACTAAATCATTTTTATTTAACTTTTTATTGACTTGATATACAATATTGTATTACTTTTACTAAACATTTGTTAATTTATTTTTTTTCATTTAAAACTAACCAAGTATGAAAAACAACTACTCTAAACGAAGTAGCAATGCCTATTATAAGAAAATGTATTGGCTTGCTACAATTTTTATTTTAGCTTTTAGTTACAGCAATTTAAAAGCGCAAACAACTACATTTAATTATACCGGTGCTAGTCAAACTTATACAGTCCCTGGAAATGCTACTCATATAAAAATAGAGTGTTGGGGAGCGCAAGGAGGGACAGGAATTGGATTTAATAGTATTGAAGGAACAGGTGGTTTAGGAGGCTATATGTCAGGTGATATTATCGTTACACCAGGCCAAGTTCTAGAAATTTTCGTAGGTGGAGCTGGAGCTGCTTCTGGCCCAGGTGGTTTCAATGGTGGAGGACAAGCCGCCACAGACTACGGTGGTGCTGGTGGCGGAGCATCAGATGTACGTATAGGGACCTATACATTAATGGATCGCATAATCGTTGCTGGCGGTGGCGGTGGCGGTGCCTTTGGTTCATACGGTAGCCCTGGAGGTCCAGGTGGAGGATTGGTTGGTGACTCAGGAACCGATGGACCTGGCTTTACAGCTGGTGGTGGTGGTACACAAACAGCTGGAGGAAATGCAGGTTGTTGTTACGGGGCCTCTTCTCCAGGAACATTTGGTTTTGGGGCTGGACCAGGAGATTACCATAATGCTGGCGGCGGCGGCGGTTGGTACGGAGGAGGTTCTGGTGCAGGTCATGCTGGAGCTGGAGGAGGCTCTTCATATGCATCCAATGATTTCACAAATACAAATACCTCGACTGGTATAAACTCTGGAAACGGAAAAGTCGTTATTACGGTATTATGTGACCCTCTTACTCTTGCACCAGTAGACACTTCTGTTTGTGAAGGTTCTACAGTTACTTTAAATGCAACATCTTCTAATGGTGGAACAATTACATGGGATAATGGTATAACTAATAATACGCCATTCACTATTAGCTCAACTACGACTTTTACTGCTACAAGTTCTCATCCAAACGACTGCTCGCAATCAGTAACCATAACTGTTACAAATCCTCCAACACTAAATAATACAACAACCAATGTAAGTTGTAATGGAGGCAATAATGGATCTATAGATTTAACAGTTACTGGAGGAACTCCGCCTTATAGTTATGCCTGGGATAATTCTGCTACTACAGAAGATCTTTCAGGCTTAATTGCAGGGACATACAATGTTACGGTTACAGACACAAATGGTTGTATTACTACAGAATCTATTGATGTTTTTGAACCGATCAATTTAACTATAAGTGCAAATATTACGAACTCCTCTTGTTCAGGCAATAACGGATCTATAGATTTAACTGTAATTGGTGGTAACCCACCGTATGCTTACGCTTGGAGTAATTCTGCCACAACTCAAGATCTATCTGGTCTTGAATCAGGAACCTATAACGTAACTGTTACTGATATAAAGGGATGTACTGAAACTTTTTCAACTTCAATTTTAACTGTTGATAATGAAGCCCCAATTGCAATATGTAATGATATTACAGTGCAATTAGACAGTAACGATGAAGTTACTATTTTACCTGAAGACATAAACAATGGGTCATATGACCAAAGCATTTGGTTAAATTATGGAGATGCATCTACATATTACAGTGTTAATAGTGATGATCAAGGTTTTGGAAATGGTACCGGCGGTACTGTTGGTTTCGTAGTGTCTATAAAAGAACCTATTTATTTTACCCCAGCTAACAGTTTAGACGATAAAGTAAGAATTGGTGATGAACTACATATCAATTACAAAGGCTCAAACCCTACATATTTAGATAGAACTATACAATGGAGAGGAATTGGAAATGCGGAAACAGATGTAACTTGGGAAAGTTCAAATTTCAGAAATATTTATTCAATAGAGCAATCTGGAAAAGTAAGCGGAGATTTACTAAATCCTTATTTACCATATACGATTAAGTCTACATTTTTAGTTAACGGGGTAGAGAAATACTTGTCGATCATTAATGGAGATGTAACATTTACTGATGACGACTCTCTTAAAACTTTCTACACGCTAGATGTAGCATCCGGTCAATTTAATGAATGTTCAGAACTAACATATGCAATAGACGTATCTACTTTCGACTGTTCTATGCTAGGCGATAATCAAGTAACATTAACCGTCACCGATACAAGCGGAAATAGCGATAGTTGCACTGCAACAGTTACAGTTTTAGAAGATACAAATCCTACAGCTAACTGTGTTGCTCCATTTACTGTTTATTTAGATGAAAACGGTAATGCGCAAATTTCTGAAAGCGATATTAATGATGGTTCCTCAGATAATTGTGGTGTAGATTCAGTGAGTATTGATGTTACAGAATTTGATTGTACGATGTTAGGCGATAACCAAGTTACACTGACAGTAACAGACGCTTCAGGAAATTCTTCTACTTGTACTACGACTGTAACCGTAGTTGACGAAATTGATCCTGAAATAACTTGTATAGAAGATATCACTGTCAATAATGATCTGAATGAATGCGGTGCAATGGTAACTTACACCACTCCAACTGCTAGTGATAATTGTGCTGGAACAGGAATTGAAACTGAAACTTTTAGTTATACTGGAAGTGTACAAACATTTACAATTCCAACTGGGGTAACCTCTATAACAATTGAAGCTTGGGGCGCTCAAGGTCAATCTTTGACTAATGAGCAATATACTCCTAGTACCGGTGGATTAGGTGGTTACGCAATGGGTAACATAGCAGTAACACCTGGAGAAACTATAAATATCTATGTAGGAGGCGAAGGTCAAGATGGAGTTGCAGGCTTTAATGGTGGGGCCTTAGGAGGCTACGGGACTCCAAGTGATGGTTTAGCCGGTTACGCTGGTAGTGGCGGTGGTGCCTCTGATGTTAGAATAGGAGGTACAGATTTAACAAATAGAGTAATTGTTGCCGGTGGCGGTGGCGGTGGTGGTCGAGACTATGTAAATGGCACTTGTCAACCTTGTGGTCAAGGTGGAAATGGTGGTGCAGGTGGAGCACTTATTGGTGAAAATGGTGAAGACCCTACAGATCCTATTTATAATGCTTATTTTAATCCTGGAGCAGGTGGCTTAGGAGGCACTCAGAATGATGGAGGCTTAGGAGGTGATGGTGTTCAGGGAGTAAATGGAAACCCTGGAACTTTAGGCCTTGGAGGGGAAGGTATTGATGGTGAATATTCTGTTGCAAGTGGTGGAGCCGGCGGAGGTTATTATGGAGGTGGTTCTGGAGCGGGAGCAAACTCAGGCAGTGGTGCTGCAGGAGGAGGAGGAGCAGGTGGTTCTTCTTATATCGGTGGAGTTACTGCCGGGACAACTACTGTTGGCTTACAGAGTGGAAACGGACAAATTACAATTAGTTATAACTCATCCGTTACTGCTACATTAACTTCTGGACTTCCCTCGGGATCAATATTCCCGGTTGGTGAAACTATTAATACTTATGAAGTTGTAGATGCTTCAGGTAATGTTGCATCTTGTTCATTTACCATAACTGTAGAAGATAATGAAAATCCAACTGCTAACTGCATTGCTCCGTTTACGATTTCTTTAGATAGTAATGGTAATGCACAGATTTCTGAAAGCGATATTAACGATGGTTCTTCAGACAATTGCGGAGTAGATTCGGTAAGTATTGATACTACAGATTTTGATTGTACAATGTTAGGTGAAAACCAAGTAACATTAACTGTTACAGATGCATCAGGTAATTCTTCTACATGTACTACAACTGTAACTATAATTGATGATACTAACCCTATTGCTAACTGTGTTGCTCCGTTTACGATTTCATTAGACGCTAATGGGAATGCGCAGATTTCTGAGAGCGATGTTAATGATGGTTCTACAGACAATTGCGGTGTAGATTCAGTTAGTATTGATGTTACAGATTTTGATTGTACGATGTTAGGTGAAAACCAAGTAACATTAACTGTTACAGATGCATCAGGTAATTCTTCAACTTGTACTACAACTGTAACTATAATTGATGATACTAATCCTATTGCTAACTGTGTTGCTCCATTCACAACTTCATTAGACGCTAATGGTAACGCACAAATTTCTGAAAGCGATATTAACGACGGCTCAATAGACAATTGTAGTGTAGATTCAATAAGTATTGACACTACAGATTTTGATTGTACAATGTTAGGTGAGAATGATGTGACTTTAACCGTTACAGACGCATCAGGAAATTCTTCTACTTGTACCACAACTGTAACTGTAATTGATGATATTAACCCTATTGCCAACTGTGTTGCTCCATTTACAATTGCTTTAGATGGTAATGGTAATGCGCAAATTTCTGAAAGCGATATTAATGATGGTTCTTCAGATAATTGTGGTGTAGATTCAGTGAGTATTGACACTACAGATTTTGATTGTACAATGTTAGGTGAGAATGATGTGACTTTAACCGTTACAGACGCATCAGGTAATTCTTCTACTTGTACCACAACTGTAACTATAATTGATGATACTAACCCTATTGCTAACTGTGTTGCTCCATTTACAATTGCTTTAGATGGTAATGGTAATGCACAGATTTCTGAAAGCGATATTAACGATGGTTCAACAGATAATTGCGGGGTAGATTCGGTAAGTATTGATGTTACAGATTTTGATTGTACGATGGTAGGTAATAACCAAGTAACATTAACCGTGACAGACGCATCAGGTAATTCTTCAATTTGTACGACTACTGTAACTGTTGAAGACAATGAAGCTCCAATAGCAATGTGTCAAGATATCACTGTAAGCTTAGATGACACTGGAAATGTAAGTATTACTGCTTCAGATATTGATAATGGTTCTACAGACAACTGCGCGATCGATTCTTATGAAATTGATGTTGACAGTTTCGATTGTACGATGGTTGGTATGAATATGGTTACTCTAACAATTACAGATACAAATGGAAATAGTTCTACTTGTACTTCAACCGTAACCGTTGAAGACAACGAACTCCCTTCAATCTCTTGTGAAGCTATTACAGTTTCTTTAGATGAAACCGGAAACATTTCGATCTTACCGGAAGATTTAGTAACCGATACTTTTGATAATTGCGGAATCGAAAACTTAAGCTTAGATATCGACACTTTTGATTGTGAAGATATAGGAAACCCTGTTGATGTTACCATTTTTGCTCAAGACGCTAGCGGAAATATGACATCTTGTACTACAACGGTTACAGTAATCGATGATCTTGATCCGGAATTTATGTGTTTAGAAGATCAAACCGTGATGGGTAATGATGATGAAAGTTTTTACGTAGTACCAGATTTTGTTGCTAATGGCGAAGTATCTGCTATAGATAATTGTGATGGAGAAATGCTTACGATCTCTCAAAACCCTCCTGCAGGATCTTTGTTAGAAGAAGGTGAGTATGACTTTACTTTCGTAACCACAGACTCAAATGGAAACACATCAGTTTGTATTTCTACAATCACTGTAGAAACAGACTTAAGTGTACAAACTCCTAGATTAAGTATAAATACCCTAAGTATTTATCCTAATCCTGCAGAAACTGTTATTCAAATTGAAAACCCACAACATATTCAATTAAAAGAGATGACAGTTTATGATCTTAACGGAAGAAAAGTGATGAATCTTAATTTAGAAAGTTATCTAGAAAATAATACAATTGATATCTCTAGGTTAGAAGCAGCGCAATATTTTGTAATGATTAAATCTCAAAATAACGGAGTAATCGTTAAAAGACTTATTAAAGAATAAACTAATCTCCTAAATTTTCAAAAAGCCTTCTCTTAACGAGAAGGCTTTTTTTATCTCTATTTCTTCGGAAATCTTTAACAATACACTGCCTATTTAATTTATATTTTAGAGTAATAAAAACTCTAGGATTATGGCCTTGTTCAGTAAAATAAAAAACACCATTGGTTTACTAAAAGATGTAGATTTAGATAAATTAGCAAAGCTTAATGAGAAGATCGATCTCAAACAAGCGATGAACACCTTAGGAAATCTTGATGACAGGCAAATAAAAGGCCTTATGAAAATGCTCAATCATCAAGGTAAAAAAGGGCAACATCAACTCCCTCCTATCGATGGTGATTTTTATAATCTCGATCTAAAACTGAATCAAGAGCAACGTGAGCTTCAACTTAAAGTGAGAAACTTTATGGAAGATGAAGTTCGACCTTTAGTTAATGATTATTGGAACAAAGCCAAATTTCCGTTTGAAATCATCGAGAAATTTGCCAAGCTGAATATTACCGGAGTTCCTTACGAAGGTTACGGCTGCCCAAATCTTCCTTTTTTAATGGAAGGAATTATCGCTCAAGAAATCGCTCGCGTAGATGTTTCAATTTCTACCTTTTTTGGGGTTCACAGCGGTTTAGCAATGGGGTCTATTTACCTCTGCGGAAGCGAAGAACAAAAACAAGAATGGCTACCCAAAATGCAAAAATTAGAAAAAATTGGAGCCTTTGGTTTAACTGAACCTAACGTAGGTTCTGCCGTTTCTCAAGGAATGGAAACTACTTGTAAATTTGATGGCGAGAATTGGATCCTTAACGGACAAAAAAAATGGATCGGTAACGCCACATTTGCCGATGTGATTGTGATCTGGGCAAAAGATGTAGATTCTCACCAAGTAAAGGGGTTCATCGTAAGAAAAGAAAATCCGGGTTTTGAAGCTGAAAAAATGGAAGATAAAATGGCGTTAAGAATCGTACAAAATGCTATAATTACTCTTACCGACTGCAAAGTGCCCGAAAGTGATCGCTTGCAAAACGCCAATTCGTTTAAAGACACGGCTAAAGTTTTAAAAATGACTCGCGCCGGCGTTGCTTGGCAAGCTGTTGGTTGTGCCCGCGGTGCTTATGAGAGCGCATTAAAATATACTAGAAAACGAGAACAATTTGGTAAACCAATCGCTTCTTACCAGTTGGTACAAAACCATTTGGTTGAAATGCTATCTAATTTAACCGCGATGCAAACGATGGTTTTTAGACTTTCTGAGATGCAAGATGAAGGTATTTTAACCGATGAACATGCTTCGCTCGCCAAAGTATATTGCAGTATGCGAACACGCGATATTGTAAGTAGAGCTCGCGAGGTTATGGGCGGTAACGGTATTTTATTGGAACACGACGTAGCTCGTTTTGTAGCCGATGCCGAAGCCATTTACAGCTACGAAGGCACCAAAGAAATTAACTCACTAATTGTAGGACGCGCCATTACAGGATATAGCGCATTTGTATAAAATTTTATGAATAAAATAGTATTGATCTGCCCAGAGAGAAACGATGTTTCTAAATGGGTAGAAAGTTTTAAGAAAGAAAATAACAACATAGAAGTCGAAATTTACCCGAACGACACGAATCGGGAGCAAACAGAATTTGTAGCGACGTGGAATCCGCCGGCAGATGCTTTTGAGAAATTTCCGAATTTAAAAGTGATCGCTTCAATGGCGGCCGGTGTAAAACATATTACTTCAAAAAAAATACCGAACAACGTAAAAGTAACACGTGTAAAAGACGATTACCTCAACTACGATCTTAGCTATTTTGTGCTGAATGCTTTGCTGAATTACTTACGAGATATGCCTTTGTATTTTCAGCATCAACAAGAAAAAATATGGGATCGTCAAACTTACCAACGTCCGGAAGATGTAACGGTTGGTATTTTAGGCTTCGGAAATATTGGTCAAGCCATCGGAAAATTATTATTGAAAAATGATTTTAAAGTATTGGGTTGGTCTCGCTCTAAAAAAGAAGTTGAAGGGATTGAAACCTTTAAAGAAGATGAATTAAATACATTTTTATCGAAGTCTAATGTTTTAGTTTGCATGCTTCCGCACACTCCGGAAACGGAAGATATTCTGAATGAAGAATTATTTCAGCAATTACCGAAAGGAGCTTATCTAATCAACGTTGGCCGTGGCGCGCATTTACAGGAAAAAGACTTTCTAGAAGCTTTAGCCAACGGGCAACTTTCCGGAGCGGCTTTAGATGTCTTTAAAACTGAACCTTTACCTAAAGAACATGTTTTTTGGAATCACGATAAAATTACCATTACGCCGCATACCGCAAGCATCACCAATCCGGCGACAATTGTCCCGAAAATGGTTGAAAACTTTCAGCGTATGCAAAAAAACGAGCCGCTAAAAGACGAAGTAGATCTAGAAAAAGGTTATTGATGAGTTAATACTGAAAAATAAATGACGCTCTACCTCACATTTGCAATTATTGCAATAGGGATAATTCTTTTTATAAAAGATTATTTCACGATAGACACGACCTCGATCATCATCATGTCGCTGTTTATTGTCTCTGGCGTTCTAAATCCTGAAGAAGGTTTTGCCGGTTTTAATCACCCGGCAACAATTACTTTGGGTTGTATGTTCGTGATTAGTGCTGCCATTTTTAAATCGGGACTTATCGATGGTTTGTCGAGCAAGATCATTCGGGTAGCGAAGATCAATTACCTTTTTGCTTTAATCATATTTTGCTTATCGGCAGCCGTTTTTTCAGCATTTATCAATGATACGGCAGTGGTGGCATTATTGATCCCGATGGCGTTATTGGTATGTAGAGAAACCGATATTCAGCCTTCGCGATTATTAATTCCTATTTCATTTTCTGCTTTATTTGGTGGTACGTGTACATTAATTGGGACATCAACCAATATTTTAGTGAGTAGTTACGCTAAAAAAAGCGGACTAGAACCTTTAGGAATGTTCGAGTTTTCGCTTCCGGCTTTGTGTTTATTCACTATTGGGATGGCGTATTTATTAATCGCCTCTCCTCTACTTCTTCCGAAGCGAAAGAGCGCTAAAAACTCTTTAAAAAAACAAGCTGAAAAATATATTGCAGAGATCGAATTAGTAGAGAACAATCCCGATATCGATAAAAAAATCGGAAACTCTAGCCTAAACCAAGATTTCTCTGCGCAAGTTTTAATGCTGAAGCGCAAACATCATCGGGTTTACGAAATTAACGAAGAAACCATTTTACGAAAAGATGATGTGTTGAAAGTAATGATCAATCCGCAACATTTAGCCAAATTAAAACAGAATGCGACTTACAAATTAGACGGCGACGAACAGCTTATTCACGATGATGCCGATAAGAAAATTTACGAAGTCATGATTCCGTATGGTTCATCTTTATCGGGTAAATCGCTGCAACAACTTAACTTCAGAAATATTTATTATGCTTCGGTTTTAGCGATCAGGCATCGTAAAGAAATGATCACAAGAGAGGTTTCTAAAATTATACTTCGTGAAGGCGATATGCTTTTGCTTTACACTTCCGATGAAAGTTTGAAGAAATTAGTTTCAAAAAAATTGGTGGTTACCTTATCGAAATACAAAGCGAAAAAATTCGACTTAAAAAAAGCGATCCCTACATTACTTATTTTGATCGGAGTAATTTTGGCAGCTGCCTTAAACATTACTTCCATTTTAATTAGTGCTTTGGTAGGAGCTTTGCTCATCGTAACAACCACCATTTTAAAACCCAAAGAAGCTTACGAAGCCATCGAATGGAAAGTAATTTTTATGATGGCCGGTGTACTTTCAATGGGAGCGGCTTTAGAAAAAACCGGCGGTTCAGATTTAATTTCTGAACTTATTTACGATTCTATGGGTAGTTTTGACCCGAGAATCACGCTAAGTTTAATATTTTTAGTTACCTTTTTATCTACCAATGTGTTGTCGAGTAAAGCTGCCGCTGCGTTAATGACGCCAATCGTAATTAGTTTGGCCGCAGCGATGCAAATAAATAGCAAACCTTTTTTAATTGCGGTCATGTTTGCGTGTTCGTTAACTTTTATGACGCCGGTAAGTTATCCTACCAATACGATGGTTTATGCACCGGGTAATTATAAATTTAAAGATTATTTAAAGATAGGGACTCCGCTAAATTTTATAATTTGGGTGGCAGCATCATTTATAATTCCATTATTTTTTCCGTTTTAAGATGAAGAAAGTAAAACTACATAACCCATTTAAGCCTAAAGTAATTAACGAGAAAAAACTGCGCGAGCATTTGGCATTAGAGCGTACCAAACTCGCGAACGAACGTACTCTTTTGGCGTATATTAGAGCTTCTTTGTATTTATTGGTTGGTGGGATCGCGCTGCTTAAAATTGAAGATTATCCTGAAGTTCACGGTCTTGGTTACGCATCGCTTTGCATTTGTGTGGTATTTATTATTGTAGGAGTTTGGCGTTATATTGCTTTAGAAAGAAAATTAAAAAATCTACTTTTGCCCGATGATCCTTCAGAAGAAACCGCTGAAGAGAAAATCGAGTCGTAAATGCTTCAAAATTTCATTCATTATTTTTTTCATTTTATCGTAATTGGGCTCATTGCTTATCTTTTCAACAAAAAAAATTGGAAAAAATACTGGCTTATTTTATTGTTGACGATGCTCGTCGATCTAGATCATGTTTTTGCAGATCCTATTTTTCAGCCGCAACGTTGCAGCATCAATTTTCATCCGTTACACTCTTACTTAGCGATAGCTATGTATGTTTTGGGAGCCGTTACTATTCAGCATAAAATCATAAAAATCATCTGTATTGGTCTTTGTTTTCATATGTTTACCGACGCTATCGATTGTTTATGGAATAATTTTGGGTAACTTTAGCTTATGAAAATCACCTCACTCTTACTGTTTATTCTCATTTCTTTTCAGCTTCAAGCACAAGAGATAACGACTACTTTAGTCGAGAAAACTCCGTTTAATCTAGAACGTTTTGTAGGGGTAGATAAGTTTAATAATTTCTACGGAATCACCAATAACACGCTTTACAAATTGGAAGGCGCTAAAAAATATCAGTTCGCAGATTTACAATTGGGTGAAATTTCTTCGGTAGATTTACTTAATCCGTTAAAAATCACCATCTTTTATAGGAATACCAACACCGCAGTAATTGTCGATAATCGCTTAAATGAAATAAGCAGAATTAATTTCACTACTATTCAGAATTTTAGAAATGTGAGTTTTGCCACCACCGGTAAAGATCGCAGCTTATGGATTTACAACATCGATCTGCAGCAATTAGAACTATTTAATTACCATACATTAAAAGTAATTTCGCACACACAACCTATTAATAATGAAGTTACCGCACAACAAAGCAATTACAATTTTTGTTGGCTACAGCAAGAGCAAAAATTAGAATATTATAATAGCTACGGAAGTTTTATGGGAGCTATAAATCTGCCCGTAGAGTTTGAGTTTTCAGAATATAATAATTTAATAGTGGGGAAAAGTAAGGCAAATTGGTATTTCCTCAGAAAAAATGAGATGAAATTACAAAGTATTTCAGTTTCAGAAAATGCCGTTAAAGATTTTTATTTGAATAATGAAAACCTTTATCTTTACACCGATAATTTTATTTATAATTATCAACTTAATCTATCAAACGAATAACAAATATGCACGTTGCCATTGCCGGAAATATTGGTGCCGGAAAGACCACCTTAACTAAATTATTGGCGAAACATTATCATTGGGAACCTCAATACGAAGATGTTTTAGAAAACCCTTATTTAGAGGATTTTTATAACCAGATGGAACGCTGGTCGTTTAACCTTCAGATCTATTTTTTAAATAGTAGGTTTCGACAAATTTTAGAAATTAGAGAAAGTGGTAAAAGCATTATTCAAGATAGAACGATTTATGAAGATGCTTATATTTTTGCGCCTAACTTACACGCAATGGGCTTGCTTACGAATCGAGATTTTGAAAATTACAAATCACTATTCGACTTAATGGAAAGCGTGACTAAAGGTCCGGATTTACTTATATATTTACGTAGCAGTATCCCAAATTTAGTAGCGCAAATACAAAAAAGAGGTAGAGATTACGAAAACTCTATTTCTATAGATTACCTAAGTAGGCTTAACGAGCGTTATGAAGCTTGGGCTCACGATTACAATAAAGGAAAATTGCTTATTATCGATGTAGACAATATTAATTTTGTAGATAATCCTGAAGATTTAGGAGATATTATTAACAGAATTGATGGTGAATTACACGGATTATTTTAAAATGAAAAAGACTATGGAATCGACTAAATTAAAAAGACCAAAACACAAAGGCTCACCTCAACTCTTTAAAAACCCTATTTTAGAGAAGTTAACGCATACGCATATCTCATTACCATTAATCATATTTTCTGCAATTTCTGCAGCATTAATATATTATGGGATAATTGAAAAAGGTTTTGAAACTCCTCAGATCATTCTGTTGTTCTTAGCAGGCTTATTATTTTTTACGTTCGTAGAATATATTATGCACCGCTATTTATATCATATTCCTGCAACTTCAGAACGCAAGAAGAAAATTTCTTATACGATGCACGGAGTACATCACGATTACCCTAAAGACAAATCTAGATTAGCAATGCCACCTGTACTTAGTTTAGTGGTCGCTACGGTACTGTTTATTATTTACCGAGTAGTTTTAGGTGATTATGTATTTGGTTTCTTAGCAGGCTTTTTAATTGGTTATGCAGGTTATTTAGCAGTACACTATTCGGTACATGCTTTTAAAGTGCCCAGTAATTTCTTAAAGGTTTTATGGCATCACCACAGTATTCACCATTATCGTGAACCAGATAGAGCTTTTGGAGTATCTTCTACTTTATGGGATCACATTTTTAGAACAATGCCTAGAAAAAACCCAATTGGCAGAAGAGCTGCAACCGGTACTAGCATCGACGATTAACTTAAATAATATAACCATTTTCCCGTGCGTGTTCTTCTGCTTCTTCTGAAGAGTGAACCATTAGCACGGGAGTACTTTCAAAATTATCTATAATTCCCTTTACGCGTTGCATTTGCTTTTTATGTCTAACGCTCCTCAAGTAAATACATAAAATTCGATCGGGATATTGCGCTGCGATATCTGTATAAATTGAAGCATCGTGTTCACCGCTATCACCAATTAAAATAAATTTTAATTGCGGATAGCTTTCTAATATATTAATAATCTTACGTTGCTTATGGGGTTTTTCAGGCTTCAAAGTGCTATCAAAAGGTCCGCGTAAGTTTCTAAGTAAAATTGGCCCTTTTGGGAATTGATTGTGATCTAAAAATAGTTTTAAGTATTCATATAAATTCCACGGACTGTTACTTAAATAAAACATTGGGTTTCGAGATGTTTCTTGTAAACCAATTGCTAATTTTTGATATAATTCTGCCGCACCTTTTAAAGGCATACGTTTATAAGCATTGGTAAATAACGAATTTTTAAGCAAACGCCACTTTAAAAATGAAGTGACACCGGTATGCAAAATCGTATCGTCAATATCACTAATTACGCCAAATTCTGCTTTTTCATCAGGCACTAATAATTCACCCTGAAATGGATCTGCAATTAAATTGGTTTTCGGGTAAAGTTCGCCCTTGTAATATAATTCAAATTGCAACCAGCCTTCTTCATTACTATATTCAGCTAAATTTTCTTTGAGTTGTCTATCAAACACAAAATAACCTTCTCCGTTTGTTTGAGTAAAGAATTTTTGACCGTTAGGCAAGCGTAATTCAATTTCTGCTTCCGGTATTTCGAAACTATCAAACTGCTTATAAGTGTTTTTTACAGTTTTAAAAAAGTTTTGTTCTTGCTTAATTTTTAAGGGTTCGTTGTCGAGAACCCGACCGCAAACATATAAATGATGAGGAGTCGCATAACTGCGATAAGGGGTGATTAAAATTTGCTCGTAGTTTTTGTAGCGACCTAGTAATTTTTTTATTCTTCTAATCATTTATTTGCTGTTGAAACTGAAAGATAATAGTTTTTACAGCGACTGCTTTCTACTTCACTATTCTTTAAGATTTTTATGCTGAAATAGCCATTGCCTTTAGAGAAAATTTTCAGCATAAAAAAAGCGACTTCTATCGAAATCGCTTTTTGAATATTATAGAGTAAAAAACTTACTTGATACTTACCTCTTTTAAAGGCACATCACTACCTTTAAATCTTTCGATACATTGAGTTACAATTTCTTTAGCTTCTTTAGCATCTCCCCAATCACCAACATCTACTTTCTTTTCTTCTAAATCTTTATACACACGGAAAAAGTGCTCGATCTCTTTAATTAAATGCGGATTTAAACCACTAAGATCATCAACTTTATTTCCGATAGGATCGCTTACTGGAACACAGATAATTTTTTCATCAGGACCTTTTTCATCGGCCATATGGAAAACTCCAATTGGTTTTACTTCAATTACACACCCAGGAAAAGTTGGCTCTGTAACTAACACTAAAACATCTAACGGATCACCATCTAATGCTAAAGTTTCTGGCACAAAACCGTAATCTGCAGGATACATCATAGATGAAAAGATCATTCTATCGTATCTTATTTTTTTAAGCTCGAAATCATATTCATATTTATTTCGGCTTCCTTTTGGGATTTCAATTAAAACATCAAACGTCATTGTATAAAAATATTATCTATTATTTCAAATTAAACAAGATGGCAAATTTAACAAATGTCCTGATTATTAACTACTTTTTTAGAAATAAAATCCGAAAGATCCCGTAATTCCGAACTTTCTGGCACCGGGATTTTCCAAATAATTTCCTCTAAAGTGAAAATCTAATCGAAATACTTTAAAAATATTCCCAATCCCCACGCTATACGACCAATAGGGTTTATTGCTCGGCGCCATTAATATAGGGTTAGAGTAAGAAGCATTCAAGGCTTGATTTTCATCGGAAATGCTTCCTGTTACGGCTCGTATGGCTACAATCTCTCGTAGATTTAAATCTCGAAGCAACGGAATTCTACCTAAAAAACGTCCGTTAAAATTATGTTCTAAATGAACGCTGGTATAAGTATCGGTCACAAATTCGTAAAAATCTAATAAAGGATATGTTCCGTAAATAGAAAAAAGTGTTTGGTTACCGGGAACCACATTCAATAATCCCAAAGGAACTTCACCAAAAGTTTTACCGGCTTCTAATGTAGTGGTTAACTTCCCTACTCCACCCAATTGCCAAGGATGACGATAGTAAAACTGAACTTTTTCATACTCAAAATCACTGCTGAATACATCTTTTATTCCTACAGCATAATTTAAAAATAATCGCGGGAAATCGCCATCGTTAATTACGGTTCGTTCGACGCCATAACCGGTAGTTTTTCTTCCAGGAGAATAAGTAAGCATCGTAGAAATTTCTGTCTGATCTATTTCTGAAGCAATTTCTGTCTGCTCTTCATTGGTATAATAATCTAAACTGAATTGATCTGAAGCTGAACGCAATGTACGATAAGAACCTCCAAAACGGACTTCAAAATTCTTTAACGGCTCCATTTCTAACGCAAACGTGCTTAAATTGATATTGGTTAAACTCGTATTTGAACCTACCGTAATTAGAGATGAAGAAGCCAAACTTCTGCCTAAAACATCGTTGGTATTGGTTAAACTTGCGCCTAACTGCTCGATGTCTCTACGATTACCTCCGCTTAAAATTAATCGAGAACGTTGATCGACTAAAATTTTACCCGATAAGCCATATTTAAATTTATTATCTTTAAAACCATAAGCCGTGTAACCTTCAATTCGCCAAGGATCGTTTCTACCAAAATAAGTTCTTCCGCCGGCACGAACACGAATTCCTTCCACATCGTTATAACCAAATGTTGAAAAAACAGGTCCGTAATCAAAATTATCGAACTCAACATAACCTGAAGCTAAGATCGAGCCAATGTTATAAAGACGCTGAAAGGCTTTTACCGTTTTAAGCGTATCAAGCATATCGTAAACTTGGCGTTCATCTTTATTAAGAGATTCCATTCGGTTTTGCTGCCAAAATGTGCTGTCACGGTTATAAACTTGTTCTATGTATTGCTCGCGGTCGTTATTATAAAAAGCTTCACCACGATCTATATCAAAAGAATATTCATCGTATAAGGTTGTTCTTTTGCCATAAACTCCACGTGCATCATCTTTTTTTCTGAAAGCAAAATCAGACATAAAATGATCTCTAGTAATCAAGAAAATAGAATCGTTTAATACTTCAAAATCTTGCTCAATATAAATATCTCGCACCCAGTTAATGTTCGCACTTTTTGTAGCTGCTAATTTTATTTTTTTAATTGCCCAAGTGGTATCATTTACCCAAAAATCTCCTTTAAAAGTAAGCTCGTTTTTTCTTCTTGGGTAATACACAATTTTGTAACACCATTTATTATCGACATAGCTACTATCTGCCAGAACATAGTTATACACATTTATTCCGGTGGTTGATAATGGACTCACGAAACTTTTATCGAAAAACTTCAGGTAATTGTCGTAAACATTATATTCTTTATAGAGATCTTTAATAAAAGCTATCAAAGTTTGGTTATCACTAAAACCGGAATTTTTATTCCCTAACAGAACTTCTTTTTCCTTATTGGTTTCATTATTCCCGTAAACACGGTAAACCGCTTCGTTTATAAAAATTGGCAAGTAAGTTTTACCGGTAACGCTGTTGGTATCGGTTTGCTCGAAGACAAACTCCATTCCGTTAAAAATTCGACTATTGATTAGTGAACTATCGATCGTATTTAAATCGAATTCTTGTTTTTCGTATTTTTTATATTGATACTGGTCAAATTTATAAATACCGTTCTCGCGTTTATTCTCCCAGATCTTTCGAAGAATATCGATCGCGGGATTATTTTTCTTCGAAGTTTTTCCTTGATAGATAACAACCTCATCAAGTGCACTGGCTTCTTCTTCTAAAATAATTTCAATATCATAAGTAGCAGATTTGGTAAGCTCTAAAACCTGAGATTTAAAACCTACAAAAGAAATATTGATTGCTTTATAAGTTTCTTCAGACTCTAAATAAAAACTACCGTCGTCGTTAGTGATCGTTCCTACAGAAGAATTTGCAAAAATTACATTAGCAAAAGGTACAGGATTACCGCTTTCATCATTCACCACACCACTTACTTTGGTTTGTGAAAATGCAGAAAGTACGCTAAATAAGCTTAAGCAAAGTAGGTAAACATATCTCATATAAAACAAAAAAACTTCACCTCCAGGGCAGGAGATGAAGTTGTAAATATAGGTGTATAATTTTACTTATACATTACTTTTTTTACAGCTTTAACTACATCTTCGCTGCTTGGTAACCATTCTTTTAATAAAACCGGAGAATATGGTGCCGGAGTATCTGCCGTATTAATTTTAATAATTGGCGCATCTAAATAATCAAAGGCTTCCTCTTGTACTTTATAAGTGATTTCTGTTGAAACATTACCAAATGGCCAAGCTTCTTCTAAAATCACTAATCGGTTTGTTTTCTTTACAGATTCTAAGATCGCATCGTAATCTAAAGGACGTACCGTTCTTAAATCGATCACTTCTGCAGAAATATTTTCTTTTTCTAATTCGTCTGCTGCTTTATAAGCTTCTTTGATAATTTTACCAAAAGAAACGATCGTTACATCAGAACCTTCTCTTTTAATATCTGCTTTTCCGATTGGGATAACAACATCTTCATCTGTTTCAGGCACTTCACCTTTATCACCATACATCTGCTCACTTTCCATAAAAATAACCGGATCGTCATCACGAATGGCAGCTTTCAATAAACCTTTAGCGTCTGCCGGATTAGAAGGAACAATAACTTTTAAACCAGGACAGTTCGCATACCAACTTTCAAAAGCCTGAGAGTGCGTAGCTCCTAATTGACCTGCAGATGCAGTCGGACCTCTAAACACGATCGGACAGTTAAATTGCCCCCCAGACATTTGTCTAATTTTAGCTGCATTGTTAATAATTTGATCGATACCAACCAAACTAAAGTTGAAGGTCATAAATTCGATAATTGGTCGAGCTCCCGTCATGGTAGATCCTACACCGATCCCACTAAAACCAGCTTCAGCAATTGGAGTATCGATAACACGCTCAGGACCAAATTCGTCCAACATTCCTTTAGAAGCTTTATAAGCTCCATTATATTCAGCAACCTCTTCTCCCATCAAATACACCGCCTCATCACGACGCATTTCTTCACTCATTGCTTCGGCTACTGCTTCTCTAAATTGAATTGTTCTCATTATTATTCGCCTAAAATTTTTACAAACCACAAAAATAAGGATTACTGTTGCAAAACCTATAGAAAAATCAATAAAAAAATTATTATGCAAGCATAGTATTTTATTATGAAATTCATTATATTCGCAATGAAGAATTTTATAAATCTAATTTTTAAATAGAAAATACTAAGAAAAATGAAAATATTAGTCTGCATAAGTCACGTTCCAGACACTACTTCTAAAATTAATTTTACAGAAGGCGACACAAAATTTGATAAAAACGGAGTACAATTCGTTATTAACCCTAATGATGAATTTGGTCTTACTCGCGCTATGTGGTTTAAAGAAAAACAAGGTGCATCTGTAGATGTAGTAAATGTTGGTGAAGCAGATACAGAACCAACTTTAAGAAAAGCTTTAGCTATTGGTGCCGATAATGCAATTCGTGTGAACACGCCGGCAAAAGATGGATTTCAGGTTGCTAAAGAATTAGCGAAAGTTGCACAAGATGGTGGTTACGATTTAGTGATCGCCGGTAGAGAATCTATCGATTACAATGGTGGGATGGTACCTGGTATGTTAGCAAAATTATTAAAAGCAAACTTTGTAAACACTTGTGTAAGTTTAGAGGTTGAAGGAGATAAAGCTACAGCAATTCGCGAAATCGATGGAGGTAAAGAAACATTAACTACTTCTCTACCCTTAGTAATTGGCGGTCAAAAAGGTTTAGTAGAAGAAAGCGACCTTAAAATACCTAACATGCGTGGTATTATGATGGCTCGTAAAAAACCTTTAAATGTAGTTGATCCTGTTGGAGCTGAAGAAAAAACCAGCGCAGATAAGTTTGAAAAACCTGCACCAAAAGGTGACGTAAAACTTATCGACAAAGATAATTTAGATGAATTAATAAATCTTTTACACAACGAAGCGAAAGCGATCTAATTAGATTTATTAACCTATTAAATTAATCCAAAAAATAAAATTATGTCAGTTTTAGTATATATAGAATCAGAAAACGGAAAATTCAAAAAAGCTTCTTACGAGGCTGCTTCTTACGCTAAAGGAGTGGCAGATCAATTAGGATCTTCGGTAACAGCAGTTACGATTAATGCAGAGAACAATGAAGTTTTAGGCACTTACGGAGTAAGTAAAGTTTTACAAGTCAATAACGATCAGCTTTCTAAATTTAATGCAGATGCTTATGCAGATGTGATCGCACAAGCTGCAAAAAATGAAGATGCAAAAGTTGTTGTGCTTGGGCAAACCGCTAACGATAAGTATGTAGCGCCAATTATTGCCATAAACTTAGAAGCCGGTTATGCTTCAAATGTAGTAGCATTACCAGAAAGCACTTCGCCATTTACAGTAAAAAGAAATGCGTTTACCAATAAAGCTTTCAATTTTACAACTATTAGTAGTGATATAAAAATTGTAGGAGTTGCTAAAAACGCTTACGGAGTAAAAGAAAATGAAACTTCTGCCGCTGTAGAAGATTTTTCTCCAAGTTTAGATGCCAGCGATTTTTCTGTAAATGTAGAATCTGTAGATAAAGCTACCGATAAAGTAACTATTGCAGATGCAGAGATCGTAGTTTCTGGAGGTCGTGGTTTAAAAGGACCTGAAAATTGGGATATGATCGAAAACCTTGCTGAAACTTTAGGCGCGGCAACTGCTTGTTCTAAGCCGGTAAGTGATATGGGTTGGAGACCGCATAGCGAGCATGTTGGGCAAACCGGTAAACCTGTAGCTGCAAATTTATACATTGCAGTAGGTATTTCTGGAGCTATTCAGCACTTAGCAGGTATTAATGCTTCAAAAATTAAAGTCGTGATCAATAACGATCCTGAAGCTCCTTTCTTTAAAGCTGCAGATTATGGTATTGTTGGCGATGCTTTTGAAGTGGTTCCGCAGCTCAACGAAAAATTAAAAGAATTTAAAGCAAATAACGCATAATTTTTTATAAATTGTGCCCCTGAAAATTAGGGCGACCTAAATATGAAAAGCTCTTATTTAGGTCGCTTTTTTATTTTATCTATTTTGATTAATTTGTAGTATGAGTTTAGTGCGTTTAACCATCAAAGGAATTTCTTATAGTCAAACCCAAAATGGAGCTTATGCACTTCTTTTAAGTGAAGTCGACGGCGAAAAACAATTACCTATCGTTATTGGTGCATTCGAAGCACAATCTATAGCAATTGCCTTAGAAAAAGATATAAGACCACCGCGACCGCTTACCCACGATCTATTTAAAAGTTTTTCAGAAAGGTTTTCAATCATCGTTAAACAAGTGATCATTCACAAATTGGTCGATGGTGTTTTCTATTCGAGCCTTATCTGTGAAAGAGATAAAATTGAAGAAATTATAGACGCGAGAACAAGCGATGCTATTGCTTTAGCGTTACGTTTTAACGCACCAATTTTCACCTATCAAAACATTTTAGATAAAGCGGGAATATTTCTCAAAAATTCTGAAGACGATTCTACTACAAAGGAAGAAGCTGAAGAAATTAAACGTACAGAATTAATTATCGAAGATGTTCTTAAAGACGCTTCAGAAGAAACCGAAACAAGTAATCCTTCAACTAAAAAATCGCTTAAACAACTTGAAGAAGAGTTAGATGAAGCGGTTAAAAATGAAGATTACGAAAAAGCTGCTCAATTAAGAGATGAAATTTCTAAACGTAAATAAACAAGCCATGAAAAACTTGTTTACCCTACTTGCTTTTTTAGCAATTATTCCGTTTGCTCAAGCTCAAGAGATCGAGCAAAAATGGAAAATAACCACTCCACTAAATTCTAATACAGAAGCAACTAAGAATTACGAAAGTCTACTTTTAGAAAAAGGAAATTTTTCGTGGTTCAGAAAAAAGAGAGAGCAATTATCGGGTTCTTATATTCTTCAGAATAACAATTTGGTATTTTTTTACGACACGCCACAGGATAGCATTCAGCGTTTTAAGGTTGAAAAACTAACCGACTCTACGCTTACTTTAGCTCAAAATGGGAGTAAATTAAGTTTAAAATTACCACCTAGCGAAGACACTCAGGCTACTGAAAATCAAATTATAAAAAGTCAAGGTTTTACCTTTACCAGCTTTTGGCGGGGCGTTTTAGGGATGTTCACTTTACTGATCATCGCATTTTTATTTAGCAGTAATCGTAAAGCAATTAATTGGAAAACCGTTGGTATTGGTTTGGGGCTTCAGCTTTTATTAGCCTACGGAGTTTTAAAAGTAGATTGGGTAAAAAGTGTATTTGAATTTGTAGGAAGTATTTTCGTGAAAATCCTTGAATTCACCGCTGCCGGAAGTGAATTTTTATTAGGCGGATTAATGGACACGTCTAGCTTTGGATACATTTTCTTATTTCAGGTATTACCAACGATTATTTTCTTTTCAGCCTTAACTTCGATTCTTTTTTACTACGGAATTATTCAGGTTGTTGTAAGGGGTTTTGCATTTGTACTTACTAAACTATTAGGCATCTCGGGAGCAGAAAGTCTAAACGTGGCCGGAAACATTTTCTTAGGCCAAACCGAAGCACCGTTAATGATCAAAGCTTATTTAGAGCGTATGACGCGTTCTGAAATTTTGTTAGTAATGATTGGTGGTATGGCAACGGTTGCCGGCGGAGTTTTAGCAGCATACATCGGCTTTTTAGGTGGCGACGATCCGGTAGCAAGATTAGAGTTCGCTAAACACTTACTAGCAGCATCGGTTATGGCGGCGCCGGGAGCAATCGTGATTTCTAAAATGCTATATCCGCAACAAGAAAAAGTGAATACCGATGTAGAGGTTTCTTCTGAAAAGATCGGATCCAATGTATTAGATGCCATTGCCATCGGAACGACTGAAGGTTTAAAACTAGCGGCCAACGTTGGTGCGATGCTGCTCGTTTTTGTAGCCTTGATCGCAATGATCAATTATGGCTTCGGAAAAGTAGGAGAAATTACCACTTTAAATACTTATTTAGCTGAACATACGCCCTATCAATCTTTTTCTATTGAAGCGGTTTTAGGAACAATATTCGCTCCACTCATGTGGCTTATTGGCGTTGCTGAAGAAGATATGATGCTGATGGGACAACTGCTAGGTATTAAGTTAGCAGCTAGTGAATTTGTAGGTTACATACAATTAGCTGAATTAAAAAATCCTGCGACAGCATTAAGCTTAACTTATGAAAAATCGATCATTATGGCGACGTATATGCTTTGTGGTTTTGCCAACTTTGCTTCGATCGGGATTCAATTAGGTGGTATTGGCTCTTTAGCACCTGGACAACGTAAAAATTTATCTGAATTTGGTATTAAAGCTGTTATTGGTGGCACGTTAGCTTCGTTACTTTCAGCTACGATCGCCGGAATGATTATCGGATAATATTCAAAATAATAGTATAAAAAAAGGCTTTTCAAAATTGAAAAGCCTTTTTTTATTTTCTGTTATAATCGATAACGAACTCCTAAATTAAAAGTGGTCGTATTGATGTTTACTTCATCTACTTCATTTTCATCTCCCATCAAACAATAATCTAACGTTACAAAGGCAGCAAAGTGTTGAGATACATCTTGCTCTAAACCTAGATTAAAAATAACTCCAAAACCTGTATCAGGTATTTCTATATCTGCACTGCTTTCAACATCTGTTACTTCGTACTTATACACGTGATTTAAAAATCCGCCAAATCCTGCGACAAATTTAGTGTCACTTAAAAGACTAGCTTCATCCCTTCCTAATCGAATAACTCCGTTTATATAAACCGGAACCCGAAATGTTTCAGCAATTAAACTTGCTTGCGAAGAACCGAAAAACAAATTCGCATTACTACTGTTCAATTGAAAACCTAAACCAAAACGTAAATATGAAAACACATTATTTTCAATAGGGAGATCGTAATTAACATCGAGCTGAAATGAACCAGCAGCACCTGCTAAGTTTTTATAGTTTTGCGTATTAATTGTTGAATTTCCTAAACCAAAACGCCCGGCAACACTAAAATTAGAAGTTTCGTTTTCCTGAGCTGAAAGGTAGAGTGAAGAAAAGATGAACAACGTGAACAGAATGCATTTTTTCATGAGAGTTAGTTTTTAATGATTAAAATTTCATTAACTATAACTTCATAAAATCGAATAAATTGTAAAGTATTAACAAATTACTTACGCGTGGTCACAAACTCTTCCGGTATTCGAAATTCGATCGCGACCACAGGTTTCACTTTTACTAAACCTAAAGCTTTTACCGGCGGCTCGATGTGATAATCGGTAAGATCGAGCAATTGACTTCCGGTGACATAAATACCTTCACTATCGTAAGTTTCACCTAATTGCAGCTCGTAGACTTTCGAAACTTTTTTAATAGTGATCTTAATTTCTGCGGAAATACTTCCGTAGTATTCTTTATAATCTAAGATCTCTATCGAGATATACGGATATTTTTCAGCCTCGAACAATTCAACCAAATCTTTTTCAATCATTCGCTTAGGGCAATCAAAATTTTCAACCGGAAGCTTTAATACTTTTTGTACTGCGGTAAAATCTTGACAAACAAAACTTGTTTCATCACAAGAGCAGGTAAAATAGTTCACGTTAGTTTTTACCTCGATAGCAACTACTCCACTTTGCGCAAAACTCGACGCGACTACTATTAAGAAAATAAATTGAACGATAAACTGTCTCATTGCTTATTTTTTAAACCGAAAACAGCGCAGAAATTATTTTCTGCACTGTTTTCTTTGGAGTTTTTGGCTGAAAGATAATTAAAATGAGATCACGGCTTCAACCATAGCTCCGTTGAATTGACCTTCGTTTAATATGCTTGTTGCTCCAAAATCATTATAGTTTTGCACTACATATTCTGCTTTTAACAGAATGTTTCTCGTCATAAACCAACCTGCTGCAAATTGTATTCTATCGATGGTTACATCTTCTCCAGAAATATCTTCAGAGTCTACTAAGTTATATCTTCCTCCTACATAAATATTTTCATCAGCACCAAATCTGTAAATTAACTCTCCGGCATATTGCATAGCAGTTCTATCATCTTCTTCGTAAGAAGCTTTCCCTTTTGCCATTTCTATGGTTCCGAAGAATTCTAAGCCGCCATATTTCATAAACGGGTTAATCATTACCGCAGTGATACTATTTGATAAATTAGGGTTGTAACGTGTAGCTCTAAAGTCGTCACTAGTAGCTGTTGCATCTTGCATTAAGTTGTAGTAACGAGCTCCTGCTCTATCTGCGTTGTACAAATAAGAGCTTGGTACGTAACCGGTGTTATATAAAGATCCTGTTAATCTAAAACGGAAATCGTCGTTAACTTGTTTATCGTAACCTATTTTAGCTAAGAAAGAAGCTCCTCCGGTTTTTCCCTCTGCGTTTTCTTCTACAGATTGATTAAGTTTACCATTAGTAAAACCTACCATACCTATAAAACCGCTTCTTCTATAGTAAACTTCTGCACCAACTTCTGTTGTGAATGCATCCATAATTAAGTTTCCTACGAATGGGTTGTGTAAAGCTTGTGCGTTATCAGATCTTCTAAAGTGAGCATCACCATAGTTGTTTTCCATATGTCCTACTTTAATAGTAGTGTATTGCATAAGGTCACTTAAAAATCCTTCGCTTACAAAGTCTAATTTATCGATTAATAAATATCCTCCTTTTACGTAAGGTTCGTGGTGGTGACGAGAAGATAAGTACGTACGCAAGTGCATTCTTACTCCATCATAAAGTTCTACATCTAAATCCATATTAGCGGTTGCTAAGTTAAAGTTGCTCCCTGCTTCTTTAAGTTCGTAACCTGCTAAACCGGCATTTTCATTATCGATCGCTTGGTATTGCAATGCAAAAGAACCTCCTACTCGAACATCGACACCATCAAAGGTCGAAAGTGTATCTTTTGGTGCTTCGAAAACATTTACACCACGCTTATCTGGATATCTAAAGTTATCTAAACTACGATTAAAATTAATTTGTTGAGCTTGTACTTGACCAGCCATACAGACTGCAAATACCATTACTAAAAGTTTGCCTAGTGTTCTCATTTTTAATTTATTTAAAATTGTTGTTGTTAGTTCTTAAGTTGAATATTATAATGTATAGCTACTTCGTCACCGGTTTTTATAGTACCGAAAACTGCAGTTGGCGGTTCGATATTAAAATCGGTTAGTTTGAAGTCTTTCTCTCCAGAAAGCATAATCTTACCATTGGTGTAGCTTATTTTTACTTTGGTTTTAAACTCGCGTTTTGTACCACCAATGATCATCGTTCCAGAAAAAGTGGCAGAATGATCGTTAATAACTACTGCGGTACCTTTATAAGTGATTGTTGGATTTTTCTTTTCTCTTAAAGCTTCGTAGGTTTTTTTATCCATCGCAGATTTTCCACTTTTTAAGTCGTCTACCTGAAACTGAAAGTTGAAGCTTTCGATGCTTACGATCTTATTATTTTCGATGGTTGCAGAAATGCTTCCTTTAAAAGTTTCTACCACACATTCCCAATCGTGCAAAGTTGAAGTTCCGGTTACACTTAGCTTAGAGCTTTCGGGTTGCACTTTAAATTCTTGTGCGGTGGCTATCTGCATAACTAAACCGAGTGCAATTGCGATTAATGATTTCATATTCTGAGGTTTTTTAAAGTTTACAAGACAAAAATACCTCGCAACTCCCGTGTGAATTATGACAAAAGTCATATCTGAATTAAAATTTTTGAATGTGCATAACTTTTTTAAAAATTGAAGTGAATACACCTCTTACTTATGCTTGCTATTTTTTAGTTTTATGTCGATTTTATTGCGTTAGGGATGGAGTGATTTGTTGGAGCTCTTTTTTAATTTTTTTTGAAATTGAAAAAAGCGACTCACGAGAGCCCGCCCGAACGCCCAAAAAAATATTATGCAGCAATATCACGACTTACTTCAACACGTTTTAGAAAACGGAACCGATAAAGGAGATCGAACAGGAACGGGAACTCGTAGTGTTTTTGGCTACCAAATGCGTTTCGATCTAAGCGAAGGTTTCCCGATGGTGACTACGAAAAAACTACATTTAAAATCGATCATTTATGAATTGCTTTGGTTTTTAAATGGCGATACAAATGTGAAATACCTGCAAGATAACGGTGTAAGAATTTGGAATGAATGGGCAGATGAAAATGGAGATCTTGGTCCGGTTTACGGCCACCAATGGCGAAATTGGAATAGCGAAGAAATAGACCAGATTAAAGAGGTGATCGAAACGCTCAAGAAAAACCCAAACAGCCGTAGAATGTTAGTATCTGCTTGGAATCCTAGCGTGATGCCAAATACTTCGGTTAGTTTTAGTGAAAACGTTGCTAATGGTAAAGCTGCTTTGCCACCTTGCCACGCATTTTTTCAATTTTATGTAGCCGATGGTAAACTTTCTTGCCAACTTTACCAGCGTAGCGCCGATGTATTTTTGGGTGTTCCTTTTAACATTGCTTCTTATGCATTGCTTACGATGATGATGGCACAAGTTTGTGGTTACGAAGCAGGAGATTTTATACATACGTTTGGCGATGTACATATTTATAATAATCATTTTGAACAGGTAAAACTACAATTATCGCGAGAACCGAGAGCTTTACCTCAAATGAAAATGAACCCGGAGGTAAAAGATATTTTCAGTTTTAAATTTGAAGATTTCACGTTAGAAGGTTACGATCCGCATCCGCATATTAAAGCAGCGGTAGCCATTTAGATTGACCTATATTTTAAAGTTATTAATTAAAATCTTCACGTCGTTTTATGAGATGTGAAGATTTTTTTAGTTATTTTCAGTAAAAATTTAATGATGAAAAAGATTGTATTACTACTTAGTTTTATTTGCGCAGTTGGTGTTACACAAGCCCAAGAAGTAAAAGGAAATTCGGTTTCTTCAAAAGAAGTTCCGCCGGTTTGGCCGGGTTGTGAAGAGGCAGCTTCAACTTCTAACTGCTTTAACCAAATGCTAGCAAAGCATATTCAGCAGAATTTTAAATTCCCAAAAGATTATACTTCAGAAGATAAAGGCTCTAAAGTATTGGTGAGTTTTGTGGTTAATAAAGAAGGAAACATCGAGATCACTCAAGTTAAAGGAGGTCGAGCATCTTTGCAAGAAGAAGCTAAACGCAACATTATGGCCATCCCAAAAATGAAACCCGGCTCGTTAAATGGCAAACCGAGAGCTATTAAATATACCGTTCCGTTTAACTTCTAAACGAACGATCATCTAAAAATGAAGCCTGATTTTTCAGGCTTTTTTTTTGCTGAAATTTCACCTTCAAATTTCTATTAGCGGTTTTTAACTTTCGCTTTAACAAAGCTTAAAGAAGTTCGCATTTAAAAAATTGTAAATTTGAGATAAGCGCAATAAACGCTACGCTTATGATTACGACTACTGCTAATTTAGAACTCTTTTTAGAAACCCGAAAGCTTACCGAGCAAATCTGCGAACCTTTAGAAACCGAAGATTTTGTGGTGCAACCGGTAGAGTTTGTCTCGCCACCCAAATGGCATTTAGGACATACTACGTGGTTTTTTGAAGAATTCATTTTAAAAAAACATCAGGAGAACTATCAGATTTTTGATGAGCAGTTTGCTTATGTATTCAACAGTTATTACGAAAGTGTTGGCGAAAAAGTAGTACGTACAAATCGTGGCAATTTATCGCGACCTACCGTAAATAGAATTTACGAATACCGAAAATACGTTACCGAAGCTTTGGTTGAATTTTTAAATGAAAATGAAATCTCTCAAGGATTAGAAGAAGTTTTAGAAATTGGCATTCATCACGAAAAGCAACATCAAGAATTACTATTAACCGATATTAAATATATTTTAGGTAATAATCCGCTGCTTCCTGCCTATTTAAAAAGTTTTGATGAGAATAGAATAGAAAAACATTCGCACCAATGGTTAAGCATCGAAGAAGGTGTTTACGAAATAGGGAAACCGGAAGATGGCAAGTTTTGTTACGACAATGAAAAAGGCAGACACAAAGTTTATGTAAACGAGTTTTTCATTTCGAATAAATTAGTCACTAATGCAGAGTATTTAGAATTTATGAATGCCGGCGGCTATCAAGATGTGCTTTTATGGCATGCTGAAGCTTGGGATTGGATTTCTTCTGAAAAAATTAAAGCACCACAATATTGGCATCTTATTGATGGTTCTTGGTATCAATACACGCTAAGCGGCTTAAAAGTTTTAGATCCCGATGCGCCACTTGCTCACATTTCTTACTACGAGGCTTTTGCCTTTGCACAATGGAAAGATATGCGTTTGCCTACCGAAGCAGAATGGGAGATCGCTCAAGAAAAATTTGATTGGGGACAACGTTGGGAGTGGACAGAAAGTGCCTACTCTCCTTACCCAAATTATAAAAAACCCGAAGGTGCTTTGGGAGAATACAATGGCAAATTTATGGTGAACCAGAAAGTACTTCGCGGTGGTTCTATAGCCACTTCACCTAAACATACGCGTTGTACATATCGCAATTTCTTTCACCCAAATTTAAGATGGCAATTTACCGGAATACGGTTAGCCAAATAATAACATTTATGGAAAAACAGACCCAAATAAAACCCACTTCTGAATTTGCTTTAGAAGTACAAGAAGGCTTAACGGCTTTCCCAAAATACTTATCTTCAAAATACATTTACGATAAAAAAGGAGATAAGCTTTTTCAAGATATTATGAATTTGCCGGAATACTATTTAACCAACTGTGAGTTCGATATTTTAGAAAAACATAAAGCTGCGTTGAGCAATTATTTTAAAGCTGAAAAAGGTTTCGATTTAATTGAATTAGGCGCCGGCGACGGAAAAAAAACGAAAATTCTTTTAAAATACTTAACCCAAAACAACATCGACTTTAAGTATTTACCCATCGATATTAGTCAGAATATTTTAGATAGTTTAGAAGCTTCTTTAACAGAAGAAATTCCGGAAGTGCAAGTAGAAACTTTACAAGGTACTTATTTTAATGTATTAGAAGATCTTGCTAAATACAACACTCGCAAAAAAGTGATGATGGTGCTAGGTTCTAACATTGGTAATTTGCCCCACGATAAAGCCATTGACTTTTTAATGAATATTCAAAAAGCGATGAATCCCGGCGATATGTTGTTTATGGGTTTTGACCAAAAGAAAAATCCGCAAACAATTTTAGATGCTTACAATGATCCAACCGGAGTAACTGAAGCTTTTAATAAAAATTTACTGGAGCGTATTAATAATGAATTAGACGCAAATTTTAAGGTTGAAAACTTTAAACATTGGGAAACGTACGATCCTGAAACCGGAACCGCGAAAAGCTTTTTAGTAAGTTTAGAAGAGCAAAAGGTAAACATAAATGCGCTTAAACTCGAATTAAACTTTAAACAATGGGAAACCATCCATACCGAAATCTCACAAAAATACGATGACGATGTGGTTGAATGGCTCGCCAACCAAGCCGGTCTTAAAATGACAGAATTCTTCTGCGACGAAGAATGTTTTTACAAGAACTATATTTTCGAGAAGAAGTAGATTTCTTATCAAAAAAGAAATTTATAATTCTAATCCTTCAAGGCCTTTGTGACCTTGAAGGATTTATACTTTTCAAATATTTTTCATTATTGAATTATAATATTTTCGTCATGCTGAGCTTGACTCAGCATCCCATCAAGCTGAATCAAAATTATTTATCAGTCTAGATCCATCTTAATTTCAACCTCTAAAATTCTTTATTAAATCAAGTAATTGCTCCAGATCTTGTTCAGTGTTATAATAATGAAAGCTTACGCGAATACCATCGCCACGTTGTGAGCAAACCACTCCTCTATTATTTAAAAAATTAAATAATTCAGTATTTCCTTTAATATTGAAAAGTGAAGAATGCTCTTTTCGTTGAACAACATTTTCTTCTAATAAATGAAGTTTTTCAAATTCAGCTTTTGCTAAGGTTTTTAGATTTTTTACTTTTTTTTCAATTTCTTCAACACCTATTTTTTCCTGTAATTGTAAAGCCGCTTTTATACTTCCGATATTGGAGGTATCTAAATGTCCCGGTTCAAACTTACCGATGAGTGTATTTCCTTCTTGCTTGTATTTTCCGATATTCGTACCAAAACCAACTGCTTTCGGGTAAACTCGTTCTGCAACTTCTTCTTTAAACAAGAAAAAAGCATTCCCGAAACCAGCATTCAGCCATTTATAAGCACTAGCTCCCAAAACGTCTAGACCAGATTCCTGAAAGTTAAAAACTTCGGTTCCGCAAAACTGAGTTCCGTCGCCAACAATTAATAAATTAGGATTTTCTTTTTTCAGCTGTTTGAGAAAATTTAGATCAATTTTGATTCCGCTTACATATTGCACAATGCTAAACACAAATACATCGGGTTGATGTTCTTTTACCGCTGCGCTCACATTCATTTCTAAATTCTCATCAATTTCAGCATAACAAACTTCAAAATCTCGCGCTTCTACCGGCAAATTGATAGAAGGATAATCACCTTCTAATAACAAGACTTTAGCTGTTGCCGGCAAGCCCTCTAAAAAGGCATTAAATCCAAATGAAAAACTTGGCATCAAAGCTACTTTATTGGCTTCAGCTTTATAAAATTGCGCTAAGGCTTCACGAACTTCTGCATATAAATTAGATTTTTTATCTCTAAATATACTGGCTTGCGTAAGCATATCTAGATTTTGATCTTGGCGGTAATCAAAAACAGTTTCAGAAAGTAAACCGGTGGCGGCAGTGTTTAAATAAGTATATTGTCCGATCATTGGGAACTCATTTCTTAAATTCTTCATAAGCTGAAAAAAATTTTGGCTAAAAATCTTTAATTTGGCGTACAACTAAGTTACAATAATATGGCTTCAGCAGAAAGAAAATCGGGCAAAATAGATATCGAACAACGCGAACTTTTTGAGAATGCACAGCGTAGAATAAAGCAGAAAAAACGCTTAACCACTCATTTTGTAATTTTTATTGCAGGTTCAATTTTATTTATCATTCTAAATGTAGTGCTCGACTTTGGTAAAGAGTTTAAACTTTTTAATACACCGTGGTTTGTTTGGGCTATTTTACTATGGTTCTTTTTCTTTCTAATTCACGCGATCAATGTATTTTTCGTAAATAAACTAATGGGAAAAGAATGGGAAAATAAACAAATGGAACGCTTAGTTGAAAAACAAAAAAAGAAAATTGCTGAATTACAACAGCGTGTAGAAAAAGAACATCCGCTACCCAATTCTAACAAAAACACCTCACTAAACGCGTAATTATGCTTACAATTATTGCTGCTGCGGCAGAAAATAACGCACTTGGCAAAGACAATGATCTGGTTTGGCATCTGCCTGATGATTTTAAACGTTTTAAAAAATTAACGACCGGTCATCATATTATTATGGGAAGAAAAACTTTTGAGTCTTTCCCAAAACCTTTACCTAACCGAACGCACGTGGTAATTACACATCAGCAAGATTATGACGATCAAAATTGTATTGTTACTCATAATTTAAAAGATGCGTTGGCTTTTGCTCGTGAAGATGAGCAACCTTTTATTATTGGCGGGGGAGAAATTTACAAACTTAGTTTACCTTATGCCGATAAAATTGAACTTACGCGCGTTCACGGCGAGTTTGAAGCAGATGCTTATTTCCCGGAATTAGACCTGAACGATTGGAAATTGGTGAACGAAGAATTTCACGATAAAGATGAAAAGCACAAATACGCTTTTACTTACCTTACCTACGAACGCAAAAAATAAAATTTATTTTACCGGAAGTACTTCATCAAATTGCAGAAAAAGAAGGTTTTCAGCTTCAAAATGCTTCAACATTATCTGGCGGAGATATTAACGAAACGTATCTTTTAACAACTCCAGAAAATAAATTGGTCATTAAATTAAATAAAGCCGATCATTTCCCTGAGATGTTCAAAAAAGAAGCTCTAGGATTAAAAAAGTTGAGCGCTGCGAATGCTTTACGAATCCCTAAAGTTTTTGGTTACGGTGCTATTCAAAATGAAACTTATTTACTTTTAGAATATTTACCTACTGCATCTAAAAAAGAAAATTTTTGGCTGAATTTTGCTGAAGGTTTAGCGAAACAACATCAAGTTTCTCAATCCACTTTTGGTTTAAAAGAAGACAATTATATCGGAAGTTTACCACAATATAATATTTGTAAAATTACGAATGCTGCTGAATTTTATATTGAAAAAAGATTGGAACCTCAATTTCAATTAGCTGCAAAAAACGGATTCAGTTTTCAAAATTTAAATCGATTTTATCAAAATATTGCTGAATTGATCCCAAAAGAACAACCAAGTTTAATTCACGGCGATCTTTGGAATGGCAATTATTTAGTCGATGAATTTGGCAATCCCGCTTTGATCGATCCGGCCACTTGTTTTGCACCACGAGAAATGGATTTGGCGATGATGCATTTATTTGGTGGTTTCCCTGCGGAAGTTTTTCAGAATTATGAAGAAATTTTTCCGTTAGAAAATCAATGGAAAAAGCGCATTCCGCTTTGGCAACTTTACTACCTTTTAGTTCATTTAAACTTGTTTGGTCGTGGTTATTTAGCTTCCGTAGAAAATATTCTGAGAAAATTCAGCTAACTCATTTTCACACTTATTAACAGCATTCGCTCGATTTTTAATAGTTTATTGACTCGTGTTCAACTGAATAACTCTTAATTTTAAAAGAAAAAATTATGAGTACCCAAAACAAGTATAACGAAGAAGCAAAGAAAAAGATTAAAGAACTAACCGAAGAGATCGAAACCTCGATGATGGTGACGGCTCTAGGCGAAAGTCCGCTACAGGCTGTACCAATGACGCAGAAAAAAATCGATATGCACGGTGATATTTGGTTTTTAAGTCCTGGTGATAGCGACCACAATAAAAACATTATGAAAAACAAAGAAGTGCAATTACTTTATAGTGAGCCTTCGTCTAAAAAGTTTTTAAGTGTTTTTGGTGAAGCTGAAATTGTGGTAGAACAATCTATTCTAGAAGAATTATATTCATCGGTTTCCGATAATTGGTTTAATGGCACTAATGATCCTAATTTAACTGCTTTAAAATTCACTCCTAAAGAGGCTTATTATTGGGATACGAAAACCAATAAATTAGTCAGCTTATTTAAAATGACTGTTGGCGCCATTACCGGAAATAAAGAAGATGTAGGAGAAAAAGGTAAACTAACCGTATAAAAGATCCTGTTTATTGCCTAAAAGACCTAATAGTGAAGATGTTTCCTATTAGGTCTTTTTTATAGTACATTTGCCCAAAGAAAATTAAAAAGATTATGAAAGCATACGTTTTTCCCGGACAAGGAGCTCAATTTACCGGAATGGGATTAAGTTTATATGAGAACTTTCCGGAAGCCCAAAAAATGTTCGAAAAAGCCAATCAGGTTTTAGGATTCAACATTACCGATATTATGTTTGAAGGTACTGCTGAACAATTAAAACAAACCAATGTTACACAACCGGCTGTATTTTTACATTCTGTGATTTTAAATCACGTATTAGGTGAAGATGCCAAGCCAGAAATGGTTGCAGGACATTCTTTAGGTGAATTTTCTGCCTTAGTAGCCAATAAAACTTTAGAATTCGAAGACGCTTTAAGATTAGTTTCTAAACGTGCAGAAGCAATGCAAAAGGCTTGTGAATTACAACCCTCGACGATGGCTGCTGTTTTAGGTTTAGAAGATGAATTAGTTGAAGCAGTTTGTGCAGAAATTGACGGTGTTGTTGTAGCTGCAAATTACAACTGCCCGGGACAATTGGTGATTTCTGGTGAAGTAAAATCAATTGAAGCTGCTTGTGAAGCATTGAAAGAAAAAGGTGCAAGAAGAGCATTAGTATTACCTGTTGGTGGTGCATTTCACTCTCCTTTAATGGAACCTGCTCGTGAAGAATTAGCAAAAGCTATTGAAGAAACAAAATTTAACACTCCAATTTGCCCGGTATATCAAAACGTAAGCACTTTTGCGGTTACCAATCCGGAAGAGATCAAAGAAAATTTAATTTTCCAATTGACAGCTCCTGTAAAATGGACCCAAAGTGTACAGAACATGATTAAAGATGGTGCCACTTCTTTCACAGAAATTGGTCCTGGTAAAGTTTTACAAGGTTTAGTAAAGAAAATAGATCGCAGTGCTGTAACGAATAGTCCGGAGTTGTAAAACACGATAATTTGTTATAAATAATATTATCGAAACAAAAAAAGGAGGCAATTTGCCTCCTTTTTTTGTTTCGATAAACTTGAACGACTTTTATCTTTTCAATGTAAAGTGGTTTTTAAAAGTCTTTTTTATAGGTGCGGAAGGAGTGGTTGTAGCTTGCGGGATGTTTTCCTCGAAGTATTCTACACTGAACCAATAATCTCCTGAAGGTAATGCCTTCCCATTATAAGTA
>JYMV01039552.1_pt1 | contig 80391 bp, 69 predicted proteins | sample 338911 | NCBI WGS metagenome assembly JYMV01 (sample SAMN03354496, study PRJNA234377) | hydrothermal vent metagenome | biome: Deep sea; feature: Hydrothermal plumes at the Eastern Lau Spreading Center, Western Pacific Ocean; material: Seawater | place: Tonga | collected 2009 | depth 2000 m m | reverse complement strand
TGTTGGTTTCGCCACGTCCTTTGTCCGAAGGAAAGCTTAGTTGCAAGATATCAGGAACTCGGTCTTGGTATTTACCATCCCCATTGTACATCAAATAGGGGAAATAGATGCCATTGGATACCAAAAGGATAGTGACCGTAAACAATTTTGTAGCCAAGAGAAATTCGGATACGGTCATTGCCGCTCCAAAGAAACAGTGATTTGTGTTCAAGAAAAAAATCGCTCTCCGAGCCCGGCAGAAGTTGAACATCCACATCCAAGAGATATTGCAATCGCTTTGTTAGAGCTCGTATGAGATCAGCGCCGACATTTAAGCCGTAACCATTATAAAGCACAGCTATCCTTGGGTAGACCAAAGGCAGATCGACTGTTGTCCTTTTGTCCCAATCCCCTGAAGCAATCGCTAGTGCCATGCCAAATTTTCCCGTTAACTGCATCCCATTACCAAGATGACGCGTGATCAACACTTCGTTTCTTGAAGAAAAGGCAACAGGAATCTCAGAAATATCCGGATCTCCGGAGATAATTCCGCCTACGTCCATATCCGCAAGTGTACTATTCCCGAAACCTTTCAACCTTAGCTTACGCAGAAGTGGTGTGGGATATACCAAGCTGTGGCGTGTCGATACCATTCCAAAATCACTACGACCCCAATACTTCTTTACTTGCACGTTGGGTATGATTAAAAAGGAGATCGGATGGACAGACCATTCCAACTCCTCTGTTTGCCCGTATTTCAATGGCTGAAAGACCCCTATCTCCCAGCGCCCAGCAGGTATGGTCACGGCCGTACCGCCTGACCAGACCTGGGCTTTTGGTAGACTAAACAATAAAAGGAGGGAAAATATGGTACGTCTCATTGGGTCAACAAAAATTCTGCGCTCACAGGCGCATGATCAGAAAGATTGAACATGTCCTGGTGGGTTGTACCAGTGGTGTTTGCCCAACCGCCGTTTGTGAAAATATAATCAATTTTCTTGTCCCACCACTCCGTCCCTGAGCGATTGTGGGTGAAATAGGAAGAATTGTCCATTAAATAATCGTTCAGAGCCACTGCTGGTGTGTAGTCACCATATAAAGAAGTGAGCCAGTCTTGTTCCGTGGTATAATCCAGACCATCTCCGCATTGATCTGAGGTTTCACCAGGACATCTGTCCTCATCACAATATTCTGTTTTCTCCGAACCCGGTGGAACCGTGTTGAAATCACCTCCACCAACAAATGTGGCCCCAATGCCATTAAGCTCATCCAATTCAGACTTGAAGAGCTTTACATGTTTCTCTTTTGTATCGTCCGTGGAGAAAGCCGCTGCGTGTATATTCACCGCCCAAAAGTTGTCATGTCCCGGAACCTCAATCTTACATTTGATAATGTTCCTCCGGGGCCAAAAATATTGTGTCAGAGCACTCTGGTCACCACGGAGTGCCATCTGGATTCTCTCGGCATCATTAATCTCCCAACGAGAGAGAATCACATTTCCCAGATCCATTCGACCAAGTCCATCGCTTGGAATAAACTGGCTTTTTTGAATAGGAGCATAGACACCATAGTTCAGTTCTGTATGATCGAGAAACCACTGTATCTGATCTATGTAAGCAGAGCGCTTAGAATTTCTATCCACTTCCTGGAGCAACAGAATGTCTGCTCCGATCTCACCCATCTCCCTGGCTATGGTCTCCAGATTTTCAACGACCTCTTTCTCGGTAAGTAGTACACGATCACCGCATGAATCGAGATACCAGTCAATTCGGCCCGCACCGAAACGGATATTCCAAGTAACTACTGTAAACGAAACAATTCTGTAAGGTGGCGTTGTTATTTTAGCGGCTTGATAATAGACCGCCTCTTCCAAATCTTCGAATTGTGTCACCAGCGGCTCACAACTCAGAAGAAAAAGAGCGGTTAGACATATGTTAACACGCATCAAGATATATAGTCTCTCAGTTTTTCAAATAGTTTATGGGTCGCTTTCACATCCTCCATGGCGTATTGCTTTATTCCTTCCAAGTTTCTCTCTTTAAAAGCCTTTCCTACTGTTGCACCTGTCACCTTTCCTTCCTTTGGCGAAGGGATGCCGAAAGAACGGCATGCAATATCAAAACTGACTCGACCCCGGAAATCCCAATTAGCAAGAAACTGCATAAGATCAATATGGCTTTTATAACTAAACCGGCGAAGATCAGTGAATTTTTGATTTGTAATCTTGGTTCCGTGATGGGCTGCGCGAATGATTAAAAAAGGGATGTCGAATCCGAGACCGTTGTAGTGCACAAACCGCACCGATTGAGCTGATTCGTGGTTCACCACATCAAAGAATCTTTCCAAGGTATCGTGTTCATTAGACTCGCAGATGACATTATCCCGATGTGTCCCATCACCTTTGAGCCAACGCATGCCGACACAAACCACTTCCCCGAAAAAAGGGGACGTGGAACGAATCAATGACTCAGCCTCTGCCGGGTCACCTCCACTCTGTTCAAGTCGTCTCTCCGTCCGCTTAGCCACTTCTGCCTCAACCATATCGTCCAGTCCCTTTCTGGGAACGGTTTCAATATCCATTATGAGATAACTCACTGTTTACTCTTTCTTTTTCATTTTTTTGGTGATGATCCTATTTCCATTAAGCCGAAATCAAATTTCCACACATTCCCGGCAATATTCAACCTTCTGTTCTGAATTAAAGTAACCATAATGAGAGTAGATGTTTCTCATGGTTGAAACTTTTTCATTATTGAGATTGTTCAGAGATGTAACTTTTAATGAAACTGACCCTTCTTGAAAGGAGACACTCAAATGGATAAAATTACTGCTTTTGCTTTCACCACATTGTTTTTGTTCGGTTGTGCAGCGAACAAACCGCAAACAGACAGGCTTACACTGGGAACTATTCAAAAATCCGTGTATGAAGGTGCAAATCAGGCTGAAATAATGGAAACGATGGGTGCGCCGAATATTATAACCAAGGATTCAGACGGCAAAGAAGTCTGGACTTATGATAGAATATCCAGGGAGGCACAAGCAAGCAGTGGCATGGTGGTGTCTTGGTGGAACCCCATCAGCTGGTTGGGCGGTATTGCATCAGGAACCGCCTCAAGATCCTCCACTACCTCCAAGTCGATTACAGTGTTAATCACCTTCAATGACAACAAGCAGGTGGCTAACTTTAAATATCAGCGTTTAGAATTTTAACTCTTGAACCGTTTTCGTAATCCTACAAGTCCAATACAAAAAGGTTTTGGGCTTGCCCTAAGGTTTTACCTCATAACCTTTCTTAGCTGTGTGGCCCCAAGACTACCAGCTCCTCCCACTACTGTAGCCCGCGCTATGGAGACACGAACCTATACTGCTGATAGGCAGAAAATTTTGAAATCTTCCGTAAATGTCCTGCAGGATCTCAGTTACACAGTGGATGTCATCAATATTGAGTTTGGCCTTCTGACTGCCAGCAGAACAACTCAAGAACAACAGGCACGCTTATCGGAAGATGAAGAGGTTATACCATCCATGCCCACATGGAAAAAAGTTGTTCTTACTGTTGGGGGTGTGTTTCTAATAATTGGAATCTTGAGCTTGCTGTTCGGTGGGAAAGATGGCGATAAGAAGGACAGGGATAATAAAACGCATGTTATTCATCATGGCGGTAATGATAAAAGCCCTGATGGCCCAAAAATTCACCGTTATCGAATAACGGTGAACCTTGATGAGGCAAACAATAATGAAATAAGTGTCCGTGTCAGTGCGCAAGGTGAAACGGAGCAGGATGGAAAAATTTTACAAACCGGTGGTGTACATGAGCCTGAGTTCTTCCAACGATTTTTCGCCAGTCTTGATAAGTCACTTTTCCTGGAAGAGTAACGTTTCTGATTCCTTTTGACTCATCTTAACTTCAGAGTCATGATAAGACAAACCTGCATACTCATCTTTTGCCTGGCCGTCTTCCCGGCCGAAGGGAAAAAAGTCAATATAAAACTTGCGACACTTGCTGGTCACGGTTCTCCGTGGGATCTTCGATTGCGTGAGATGGGTCAAAATTGGCGCGATGAATCTAACGGTGAGGTTAAGCTCACTATCTATCCTGGGGGTGTTGCAGGTGATGAATCAGCGGTCATCCGCAAAATGCGTATCGGCCAACTCAACGCAGCATCCTTATCTACCAGTGGCCTCGCTTACATCGTGCCAGAATTTGCTGCTGTCACTCACATCCCTCTGCTTTACAACTCCGATGAAGAAAAAGATTACGTTCGTGAAAAGTTGAGCCCTGAACTGATTCAAAAACTTGAAAAAAAAGGATATGCATTCATTCACTGGGGTGAGGTGGGCTGGGTACGCTATTTTGCTCAATCACCGGTTAGAGTTCCCAACGATTTGAAGAAGCATAAATTATTCGTATGGGCTGATGAAGGAACTGATATTGAAATGTACAAAACTCTCGGCCTGAGCCCTGTACCTCTTGCCGCAACTGATCTCACCATAGCGCTTCAGACCAGCATGGTTACCGCATTCAGTACAACCCCCTTACTCGCTCTTGGGAATCAGTGGTTCGCAGGCGCAAAACATATGACAGACGTGAAGTGGGCGCCTCTGATGGGTGCCACGATTATACAGAAAAAAGTGTGGGACCAAATCCCGCCCAATATACAGGAGCTTATACTAACCGCTTCCAAGGAAGCCGAAATTGAATTGACCGAGGAGATTCGCAAACTGGATGACAAAGCGGTAGAAGTGATGTCCGAGTACGGTCTCATTGCTCACAAAATTACAGATGAAGAATATGCCGAGTGGGAAGCAATAGTAAAGACGGTCTACCCCTACATTCGCGGGAGGATTGTCCCTGAGGAAGCCTTCGATAGGGTTGTTCGGCTAAGAGACGATTTCAGGGCTAACCGTTTGTCAAATTAGCTGCTTACCACTCTTCTTTCTTTCCCAATTAATCTATATAGGATTCGTAGTGAGGTGAATACATCGTTTCTTCTATGTGTCGTTCAAGATCGTCCGGGCAAGGTTGTGATGCTAAATTAGAATTGTAAACTTCTTGAGCAACGGCTACTGCAATCCGTTTGGAAACATCCCTAATCTCTGCGAGTGCCGGATAGACCGTCCCCCTTTCAAGATTTTCTTCCTTCACCGTGTTCGCCAGTGCGTGGGCCGCCACAAGAAAAATTTCATCTGAAACACGGGTAGCACCGCTGGCAACAACCCCCAATCCCACGCCAGGGAAAACATAGGCGTTATTGCCCTGTCCCGGATGGTAAGTTTTTCCATTCAATCTTACGTTTTCAAAAGGACTTCCGCTGGCAAAAATGGCTTTGCCCTCGGACCAACTATATGCTTCTTCAGCAGTGCATTCCGATTTTGAGGTAGGGTTAGACAGAGAAAAAATTATTGGCCTGTCATTCTCTTTAGCCATATTACGAACCATTTTTTCTTCAAATACGCCCCCGACTCCTGACACACCAATCACAATGGTCGGTTTTAGTTTCTCAACAGCCGCAGAGAAGTTAGTTTCAGCATCAGCTTTCTGAGCATACTTCATATTTGCTTCAGACAAATCTTCTCGATCAACTGTAACAAGACCATTGGAATCGAATAAGTATACTTTTTTTCTAGCCGCCTTTTCATCTATCCCAGAGTTCGTCATTTCCCTGCCTAGAATATCAGCAATGCCTATGGCAGCTGAACCTGCACCGCAAAACAGGATTCTCTGCTTATCCAAGGATGAGTTCGTAATGCGCATGGCGGACAACAGTCCAGCCAAAACCACACCAGCAGTTCCCTGGATATCATCATTAAAGGTGCAATAATGTTTTCGATATTTTATCAGCAACCTGTAAGCATTCTGGTTTGCAAAATCTTCAAACTGGATCAGAACATTAGGGAAAACATGGGTTGCTGCATCCATGAATTCATCCAGAAGAGCATCGTATTCATCACCAACAATTCTTTTGTGACGCAACCCGATATAAAGCGGATCCTCCAAAAGTTCTTCATTGTTTGTACCTACGTCAATGGTGATCGGTAATGTTCTGTCTGGATGAATCCCAGCACACACTGTATAGAGAGACAATTTTCCAACCGGGATACCCATTCCCTCGGCACCTAGATCTCCCAATCCCAGAATGCGTTCCCCATCTGTGATAACAATGACATCCACGTTCCTATGAGGCCAGTTACACAATATTTTTTCTATACAACCCTTATCATTTAAAGAAATATAAAGTCCTCTGGGACGGCGGAATATATGGCCGTATTCCTGACAGGCCCACCCTACAGTAGGCGTATAAATTATCGGCATGAATTCTTCTATTTCATCTATTACTAAGCGGTAAAACAACGCTTCGTTCCGATCTTGAAGCGATGTTAGATAAATATATTTGTCTAGATCGGTTTTCTGAACTCTTACGCTCGCAAGAACTTTGATTTTCTGTTCTTCCTGCGTCAGGATATGAGGAGGCAGCAGCCCTTCTAGCTGAAGAAGTTCTCTCTCTTTGGCTGTGAACGCTGTCCCTTTGTTTAAAAGGGGGTTATGTAAAAGTTCGATTCCTTTGGGAAAAGATAAATCAGATGAAGATTTGTTCGATTTATTCTTCAATCTTCTCAATTCTGGCCAAATCTTGAAACAGACGCCTCTTCGAAAGTCTTTCTTCTTGGGTGGCTTGTAAAAGTTCGTCCAGATTCACATCTTTGTCAAAATATTTGGTGGAGCCTCCTTCCGTTTTTGGTAAATAAAAAAATTGATTCGTTCTTGAGTTACATCATCTCCTTGAGGATTTTATCCGACTGCTCCTTAGTAAGACCCAGCTCACGGAAACAAATTGGACCACCTTCGTTCAGTACAGGTTCTAAATCATTAAGTGTGGGCTTCTTCTCAACTTGAAAGAACTTTCCATAATAAATCTTCTTCCCCCAGACCAGGGCTTGTTCACAAGCAGCCTTCCAATCATGAAAATCATGTCCTTCATCTTCCAATTTTTTAACCCGCGGTTTAAACCAAGCGTAGGTATTATCCTTATTAAAGGTGACACATGGACTAAAGACATCTACCAATGAAAACCCTTTATGTTGGATTGCCTGGCACAGCAGGTCTGTCAGCCCTTTAGGATCAGCACTATAACCTCTAGCAACAAAGGTTGCGCCGTTCATAATGGCTGCGGTAATTGGATTCAATGGTGTTTCGAGATTACCAAAGGGAGTACTCTTTGTTTTCATGCCGAACTCGCTGGTTGGTGAAGTCTGCCCCACGGTAAGCCCGTAAATCTGGTTGTTCATAACAATGTAAGTAAGATCAACATTCCTGCGTGCAAGATGAGTAAGGTGGTTTCCCCCAATACCATAGCCATCTCCATCTCCGCCGGTAACAATCACCGTAAGCTCATGGTTGGCCAGCTTTGCACCGGTCGCAAAAGGAAGCGCGCGGCCGTGGAGAGTGTGCATTCCGTAAGAGTTAAAAAAACCAGGGAAATTAGAGGAGCAGCCAATTCCGCTGACAGTAAGAATCTCGTGGGGATGCAGCTCTAGATCAACACAGGCCTTCTGAAGAGAACTTAAGACCCCAAAATCGCCGCACCCAGGACACCAATCCGGATCGACCTTTCCGTTGAAATCCTTGGCCTTTAATTTTTTGACAGGTCTTTCTACATCTTGTACTGCTGTGTCAGTTACCATGAGATAATCTCCTTAAACCATTATTTTATGTTCTGGAACAAAGACTTCAGTCTCTCCATCCAATATCTCTTTTACACCATTTGTAACCTGATGGGGCATAAAAGGCTCGCCGTCATACTTGCGAATGTGAGTATCTACATTCAGTCCTGTCTCACTACGCATATAGCGATAAAACTGGCCAGAATAGTTGTTTTCAACCATAATCACTTTCTTACAGTTGGAAAGGATTTCCATAATTTCTTTAACGTGGAAAGGGACAATCCACTTGATCGGTAGGTGGTTGGCGGTAATGCCTTCGGTTTTCAACTGTTCGACAGCTTCATGTATAACGCCGTAGGTGGATCCCCATCCGACCAGTGTTACGTCGGCCTCTTTCGGCCCTTCTATTTCCGGCGCTGCGACGTGCTCGAATATATCCTGCATTTTACGACCGCGTTTCTCGACCATCATCCGACGTTTGACTGGGTTCGTAAATTCATCGCTGATCAGGACACCATCCTCGTCTTGCTCATCGGTTGCCATTACATGGACGTAGCCCTTGAGTCCCGGCACAGCACGTGGTGAGATTCCACTTTCAGTGTTTTTGTAGCGGAGATATTCGTCGCCATTAGTGGAGTGCTTGGTAATCAATTCACCTAGGTCAATATTGGGATGGAAATTGATGTCGTTAGGATCCACGCTTGACCTTCCTTCAGAAATCAACAAATCGGAAATAATAATACCGGGGCACTGATAGCGATCCACCAAGTTGAACAGCTCTGGGACGGTGTTAAAAGCATCCAAAGCATCTTTAGGAGCAACAATTATTCTTGGGAAATCCCCCTGGCTTGCACCCAGCATCTGCCACAAATCCCCCTGTTCGGTCTTGGTTGGGACTCCGGTAGATGGTCCGGCTCGCTGTACATTGATCATTACGACCGGAATTTCCATCATCCCTGCACTGCCAACTGCCTCCGTCATCAGGGCAAAACCGCCCCCGGATGTCGCACACATGGCTCTGGTACCGGTAGCTGCTGCACCAATGGCCATGGTCGCAACTCCAATTTCGTCTTCAACCTGTCGAACCATGATGCCTAGGTCACGAGCATACTTGGCCATCCAGTGGAGTACGCCTGTGGCGGGACTCATTGGGTAGGCAGCGTAGAACTTGACACCTGCGCAAGCCCCACCCATTGCCAAAGCTTCATTCCCGGACCACCAAGCCTGGGGTTTTTCACCCTCCGGTATCGCTTCCGAGCAAGGCGTAAAGTTTGCGACTGCATAGTCGCACGCAGCTCGGGCAACTCCAATGTTCTCATCTACCACTGTCTGGCCTTTCCGAACAAACTGTTTAGTGAGAATATTTTCCAAGATTCCAAAATCTAGTCCGAGAATGTGCATGCAGACACCAAGAGCCCCCGTATTCTGCACTAGCTTGTTGCGGTTGTTGTCACTTAACTCCTTAACGGGTATTCCGCACAACTGAACACCATCCTGAGCCTCGCCCGGCTTAATGGTATCGCTGTTGTAGATGACCCAACTCCCCGGCTCCATGTGTTTCAGATGCCGGTCCATCGTGTCTTGATTCAAGCATACTAACAGGTCAGTTTTATCGCCGTGGTTATAAACCTTTTCCGTCGATACACGAAAAGTTAGGAAAATATGGCCACCACGAATAATGGACTGGTAAGCATTATAGGTGTAAAGGTGGAGTCCTCGACGGACAAAAATCCAAGCAAATACATCACCCGGTGCAGCAATCCCCTGTCCTGCAGCACCGCCGATGGAAATGACAAAATCATATTTATCTGAGTTCATTACAAACCTTTTTCATGGTTGTTGAGAAAACAATTGGGATATTCGCAAGCCGTTCGAGAGATGTTAGTTTCATTCCAAGCAATCATTACATTACTATCTGCTATAGTTTTAGTTTGTTTTGCCACAACACTGTTCTTAACCCCAATTTAATGGACGTGAATATAGTCACATGATTCTATTTATTATACCTGTCTCGGTATCAATTTAAACCTGTTATCTATAATTTTTGCCGAAGAATTAATTGACTGTTAGAACTCCAGTGTCTCCTCACCTACAAGCATAGTTTTATACTACCACACCTCTTCTTTTGTCCAGTCCGAACTGTAGGCGTAATCCCTAATAATGATGCCCGTATCGGCAGATAAACTGGAGTTCGAGACTACAGCATGATTGATACAATTGCAAATAACGGTATAAAATCGACACTTTGTTTAGCATTCCTTAATGGTGTCTTTAGTCTTGTCACAACACTTTAAGCGAAAGAGATTTGCCAAAAAAGAGACCATGTATAAATTCACAGTCGATTAAAGTTTAGCAATCAATCCGAGGGATATCCTGATGAGTAAAGAAAAAGAGAGAAAATCTTATCGCTACCTGGTGACCCTCCGATGGTATGTAGAGACAGATGAAGAGCTGGTGGCGGGCGGTGATGAAACTAACAACAAAATATTAGATATTGTGAGGCACCGAACAAACGGAACAACCTCTTGTTCAACGTGCCCCACACGGAATCAACAGGGTTACGCCATTCTCCCCCATCACGACTTCATGGGCGAAAAACCAGTTTACATGACAGCTCAGCAAATTAAGGAATAAAAAATGACTTTAGATCAGGCAGGCAATAAAAGCGGACTGGGCGACATTATTGTAGCACCGTTGAACAAATTGGTAAACTGGGCAAGGGCGACATCGCCCTGGTACTTCCAGTTCGGTCTTGCATGCTGCGCAATCGAGATGATGGCTACCGCCGCTTCCCGTCACGATTTGGATAGGATCGGTATGGTGCCTAGGTCATCACCAAGACAGGCTGATGTGATGATAGTTGCCGGAACCGTCACCATGAAAATGGCTCTTCGTGTCAAACGACTATATGAGCAGATGGCCGACCCCAAGTACGTTGTTTCCATGGGTAGCTGCGCTACCAGTGGTGGCCCCTACTGGCAGTACGGTTATCATGTACTTAAAGGTGTTGATCTTGTGGTGCCGGTAGATGTTTATGTCCCTGGATGTCCGCCAAGACCTGAATCTCTCATTGAAGGTCTCTTGAAACTTCAGGAGCAGATTCTCAAGGAAACGACATTGAAAGACACAATCTCCAAGAATATTCGAGAACTGTTTTCCAAGCAGGTCAAAGGCAGTAAAAAAATAGCATCCACAGAAGCCTGACTACCCCTCCCTCGCATAAAGGAGAGACCTTCACTAAAGAAACCGCCAAAGCGCGGTTTTTTTATGTCTGGAGTTTTGGCGGCTCAGGGTCAATTCCAAACCACCATATAATAAGATCACCTTTTCCCGGTATAGTCTTGGAGGCCGGCTTTGGGATTTTTGTATTTCCCACCGCGTACCTCCAGAACTCGGAGTCAGAATTTTGCAGCCCGTCAATGGATGTAATCATTCCCCGATGTACAGAATCATCTGCTACAAGAACCTCATGTTCAACTTTCAGTAGATCGAGAACAGAAGACTCTCCATCCCCCTCAATGATGATGACACGAGCGTGGAACGATTCCCGCTGGCTGTCCAGCAAGTTTTTCAAAGGTTACAGATTCTCACCAAAGAAAGTTGTTACTTTCTCCCAAGCATCGGTGGCGGCTTGCACATCGTAAACATCCGGCCGGGAGTCGTTAAAAAAAGCGTGGTTTACACCTGGATAGATGTGGAAATCCGGCTCGTGACCTTGTGACTCTAGCAATACTTTCAGTTCATCTACATTCCCAGGAGTCACAAACTCATCATTCTCAGCAAAAATTCCCAACACCGGTGCCGCCAGATTCTTAAAGTCTGGCTGGATGTTCGGGTGAATACCATAGAAATCAATACAGGCACCGATCTGTGGATTCGCACAGGCGGCAAAGAGAGATAGCTGTCCCCCCATACAGAAACCGATCGTACCAACCTTATCACTGGAAACTGAATTGTGATCTACAAGAAACTTTACAGCACCAGCAAGATCCTTCTCCGTTTCCCCAATGTTTAGGGCCATCATAAGCCTCCCGGCATCATCGGGTTGAGTTGTTGATTCTCCGTGATAGAGATCTGGAGCCAAAGCAGTAAAGCCACTGTTTGCAAAACGATCCGCTACATCCTTGATATGATCAACCAAACCCCACCATTCTTGAAGAACAATGACAGCCGGGCCGCCCCCGGAATCGGGAACCGAAAGATAGCCGTCACAGGTCCGGCCATTGGCTTGAAAAGAGACCAATGTTCCGCTCATAATTAATTCTCCTTAGAAATATCAATTAAAAACTTTTGATGTTTCTTGCTGTGGTAATGAAAGTACTAAACAGATAAACTTATGGCAAGGTGCATCACCAACTTTTACTTGTCTCCAGTCACCAGAAAAGAGTAATCTCCATTATTGACTCAGCCACTTCGTTTCTCATGTCACCCTTTGAATTAAACTCGGAAGTAAAAAAGGTGATCACCTCACAGTTGCGATCCATGAGTGATCTCTGCGTCGGACTAGAGGTGGAGAATCTCATCTACGATCACGAAATGAAGAGAATTCCCGTCAATCCGGGCACCTCTATTTCTACATCAGATTTGAAAGTTCGCCTTGAAGATAAGAACTCTGAAAAGGGTATCGCCCCGATCCTCTCCATCGAACCGGGTGGCCAGATGGAGTACGCCTCAGAGCCCCACAGGTTTCTTCACGATCTGGGTAATGAATGGAAAACTTATATAGCAAATCTTCTTCACATCTCTGAAGAGGAAAATCTCATAGTGTCCGATCTTGCGCTGGAGCCTGTTGTCCCCGCCGGTGATATAACTATTATAAATCACATGAAATACAAACTAATGCACGAACGGTTTACCGAGACGGGAACGCACGGTCACGAAATGATGCTCAACACAGCCAGCGTCCAGATCAACCTGGACTATACTTCCCTGGAAGAGGCGGAAAGGTTGGCCTTTGTATCCGATTGTCTTCACCCGTTCATTGCACTTATTTTTGCAAACGCCCCTTTTTACAGAGGTGAACCTACAGGCAGCCGGAACATGCGAGAGATCATTTGGCGGAATACGGACCCCATCAGGAGCAACTGCCTATTTGATCACGGCATAAAATCGCCTGATGGCCTAGTGGACAACTTTATAACCTATGTTCTTAACACTCCCACCCTTTTCACATTTGAAAAAGATGGCTCAATAGGCACCTATGACGGGACCCTGGGAAGGTGGCTCGACTCTCTTGGCAGCCGCGGTGAACTAGAGTCGGGTGACGTCATGACAGCTCTGCACCAGATATTTACACAGGTTCGTTTTAAACATGTTCTTGAGATCCGTGGCCCAGACCGCCCCCCTTTTGGCTATGAACTGGTACCCGCTGCTTTTTTCCAGGGGATACTTCGTTCACCAGATTCGCTTGAAAAAGTTATGGGGATTTGCGCAAAATGGTCCGATGAAGATCGGCAACAGCTGAATGCAATGGCGCAGACCCTCGATTTATCCTATGAGGTCGCGGGACAAACATTGCGGGCATGGTGTGAACAGTTTTTATCCTTTGCTTTGGAAGGGTTGGCTGACAATAGAGAAAAGCAATTTCTAGCACTTTTTGCTGAAGAGTTTTTATCGGTAGGGCCTTTTTCTCTCTCAACTCAGGCATCATTTGAAAAGTCTGGGAAAAGTGTGGAACAGTTCCTGAAAGACCGGTGGGAAGAGCAAAAAGATCTGTTAAAAGAGATAACAAAGCCATGAAGATATAAAAGTGAGAATTAATCCTTTAATCGGCATTGCACCGGGATACTTCGTTAAGGAGAATGCCTATTGGCACATGACGAGAGAAACATATAGTCAGAGCATCTGGAAAGCGGATGGCGTCCCACTTCTTCTCACTTATCCCGAAAAAGAACACCACGTTTCCAATATTGCCGATCAACTAAACGGGTTGATTCTGACCGGTGGTCCTGATCTCCCCATCAAAATCTATGGTGGTGCTCCATACGATTTGAAGGGTGAGGAGCCCATGCACCCCGCTCGAGTTTCCTTCGACCGGAAGATTTTCGACGCATTCGCTAAGAGGAACAAGCCGATCCTCGCCATCTGTGCCGGGATCCAACTCATCAATGTCATGAACGGCGGCACACTTTACGAAGATGTCCCTTCGCAACTTAAAGGTGCACTGGATCACGGTGATTACAAAGGTCCAGTGGTGAATCATGCTATTGAAATTCACCAGTCAAGTCTTCTCAGGAATGTTCTGGGAAGCAACACGCCTACAGTGAACAGCACTCACCACCAGGGCATTCGTGACCTTGGGAAAAACCTCACACCAGTGGCGTATGCTCCTGATGGTCTTATCGAGGCTGTCGAATCCGTTAACGGAGAAGCAAAATTCCTCGCCATCCAGTGGCATCCTGAACAGATGCAGCACGATGAAATACAGATGAAGCTGTTTAAATGGCTGGTGGAAGAAGCTGCCGACTAATCAGGCGAGGAAAAGCACTCTTTCAATCAAATATCGTGATTATACAGTTGCCGCAGCCCCGCCACGGCGAGGATCACCGGCACCTCCGTAGGATGTCACAGAATTGGCACCACCGAAATATAGATTCATCTCATTCCATTGATGAATCTCAAAAAAATCTGTCAGCTTTCTCAGTTGTACTTCATTCACACCTGGCTCCACTTGTAACGTGTCCCCCTCTACATGAATCCGCGGCGCCACAACGGCTTCCTTTATCTCCATGCCACCGCAGAGAACATTGGTAATCACCTGAACAATTGCCGAACGAATCCTGTTACTCCCTGCACTGCCCGTTACCATGACAGGCACACCATCTTTCGTCACAATGGTAGGGGCCACCATGGATGGTAGGCGGTCCCCGGGTTTATGAAGATGAAACCCATGAGGGTTTAAATCCTCCTCGCCCAACATATTGTTCAACATAAAGCCAAGACCCGGCAGTATATAACCACACCCTTCACCGTTTGTGGTGGTAACGCTGGCGGCATTCCCCTCCGTGTCCAAAATGCTAACCTGCGTAGTGGCACCTCGGGAGGTGGGTTCTTGGTTATTGTCTCCCCTCGGCCGTTTTGTCGGGAAGTCCTCAACATACGTCTGGAAGTCCTTGTCCATGCAAAAACGGGGGCGGCCGCTCATAACAGTTCCCTCAGGAAGTTTGTTCCGCCGCGCCTCATTAGTCATCGACAGGGCTAAGGCCACATCTTTCAATTCGATTGACGATCCCGCGGAAAGAATCACCTGCTCCAGAAGACAGAACGTAAAATCGACAAGAATGCCGCTCATAGCAGGTGGTGGATTGAGATAGACCTTGTGGCCGAAAAAATTAGTAGTAATAGGTGTCCTCTCCTTCACTTCATACTGCTCCAAATCTGCTTTCCTCAAGAAGCCTTCTTCTCCTACCCATTCTACAATCCTGTCAGCCACTTCACCTTTATACATCAGATCAACCCCCTCACAGGCCAAACCATCCAGGAAATCAGCCAAGTCGGGAATGGCCAATCTGTCACCAGTTTGAAGCAGTCTTTCATTAGGTGAAAAAAGTCTTCTACCCGCTGTTTCATAATTAAGAATGGGTGCCAGAATCTTTACTAGATAAGCTTGCGCGTCAGAAAGAACCGTCCCTTCTTTAGCTGCGCGGATGGCAGGAGCCATTAGATCCTTTCTCTTTAGCTTTCCCAGCCCTTTGTGAACGTGGAGGAGACCTGCCGCTGTTCCGGGCACTGCAATGGACCCTTTTCCTATGTGGAACTGCTGTTGCTCCGGGCCAAAGTCAACCTCAATATCAAAAAACTCCATCTGTTTTGGTTCAATCACGCCGCTCGGCATGTCAACAAAAAAGTCGAACAGGATCGGCTTGCTACCAGACGGATAGGCCATAAAATGCCCGCCGCCGCCTAGACTGGTGAGACACGGTTCTGCCGTCATTGATGTAAACACCGCTGCTACAGCTGCATCGTATGCATTGCCACCTAGCCATAGAATTTCCTTGGCTGCTTCCACGGTAGTCTTGTCACCTGCTGCTATGATGTTTTTATCCACAGAGTTGCTTTCTTAGTAAGGTCAAAGCTACAAACTAAGCCCTGTCAGAATTGGTGTCAAAGAAATTAGGTGTTGAGGTAGAAGTGCCAATTGCGAAATTTTAGCTACTACAAACAGCTTGGCCGACGTATTATTACCGGCTGCCAATGAGGTGCTCTCCAATTTAGCCTCAGGGATTTTTCTGCCTTTGACTAGAATGATTATTTGCCTGAATGCCTTACCACTTTCTATCCTTTTTTCAGATTATAGATGCTGACATCGAGAGATAACTGATCTCCTATGTTTTTTTGAAATTCATAATAATTGGGGATGATTTTTCCCCTCCCTGTTTTGTAATTTTTCCAGCTGTTCAGCCATGATCACCAGTATCTTTACTTCTCTGGCCCATCTTAAATGATTACAGATCACGACATTGTCATGGTCGGGGGCGGAGGCGCAGGACTCCGAGCTGCAATTTCCATCGCCGAAACGAACCCAAGCTTAAGTGTCGCGGTTGTGAGTAAGGTCTATCCCATGCGGAGCCACACTGTGGCAGCAGAGGGCGGCGCGGCGGCTGTTATCAAAGATAACGATTCTCTGGAAAACCACATCAATGATACCATAGCCGGCGGGGCCTGGATGTGTGATCAAGATGCGGTGGAACTTTTTGTGAACGAAGCTCCCAGAGAATTAATCCAAATGGAGCACTGGGGTTGTCCGTGGAGCCGGGAAACTGATGGGACGGTGGCGACGAGGCCCTTCGGGGGGATGAAGATTGAGCGGACATGGTTTGCCGCTGACAAAACCGGTTTCCACATGCTCCACACTCTCTTTCAGACCTCCCTTAAGTACAACAACATTACCCGCTACGATGAATGGTTCGCCACAAAAATTCTGGTGGAGAATGGCCGGTGCCAAGGTGTAGCTACCATCGAACTTCGCTCCGGCAAGGTGGAGGCGATTACCGGCAGGTCGGTGATAATGTGTACAGGCGGAGCAGGACGAGTTTTCCCGTTCACGACCAATGGTGCCATCAAAACGGGCGACGGGATGTCCATGGCGTACCGGGCCGGTGTACCGCTAAAAGATATGGAATTTATCCAGTACCATCCCACTGGACTCCCTGGCACGGGTATTCTCATTACGGAAGCAGCCCGGGGGGAAGGCGGAATCATGGTGAATAAAGACGGCTATAGATACCTTCAGGATTACGACTTGGGCAAGCCGTTGGATATTAATGATTCAAAGCATCCAGTAAAAAAAAGCATGGAACTGGGTCCCCGGGATCGGCTGAGTCAGGCTTTCGTGGCGGAAAGAGAAAAAGGAAGAACTATCTCCGGTCCATATGGCCACGTAGTCCATCTCGACATTCGTCACTTAGGTGAAAAGAAAATTGATAAAAAGATTCCCTTTGTCCGGGAGTTATCCAATAATTATGCTGGCATTGATCCCGTATATGAACCAATCCCAGTGAGACCCGTCGTCCACTACATGATGGGAGGGATCGATACTGACATCACAGGGGCTACTGCCCTTCCCGGTTTGTACGCTGCCGGGGAGTGTGCCTGCATCTCTATCAACGGGGCCAATCGCCTGGGATCGAACTCCCTGACGGAACTTCTGGTGTTTGGGAGGCGCGCAGGGAAGGCAGCGGCCCAGTTTGCATTGGAGAACCCCCATCTTAACACGGCCTCACTGGAACTGCAAGCTGCCGATGAACAAGAACGGATCGGGATAAACTTCTTTAGAAAAGAAGGGGGGACGGAAAGAATTTTTTCTCTTCGGCAAGAAATGAACGAAACGATGGAAACGAGTGTCGGCATCTATCGCTCAGAGAAAAGTTTGAAAGAAACATGCAATAAAATAAAAGAACTTAAAGACCGGTTTTCCAATATTATAATGGAGGACAGAAGTTTCAATTTTAACACTGAATTAACCTCAGCACTAGAACTCGAGTTCATGTTGGATGTTGCAGAAGCCATCACCTATAGTGCTCTGGAAAGAACGGAAAGCAGGGGCTCTCACCAGCGAACTGACTTCCCCGACAGGGATGATGAAAAATTTTTAAAGCATTCTTTAGCATACCGAAATGATACTGAACCCCGCATGGATTATAAAGATGTGGTGATTACTAAATGGCCGCCTGGAGAAAGGGTTTATGGAAAAGAAGGATAAATTATAAACAATGGCAGAAACCATGAAATTGGAAATCTTCCGCTACCAACCTGAGAAAGAGAGCGAGCCCTCCTTTCAGACATACAAGGTCCCGTTCCGTGAAGACTGGGTAGTGCTGGACGCCATCAATCACATTAAAGACGAGATCGATGGAACGCTTTCCTACCGCTGGTCTTGCCAGATGGGCGTCTGTGGTAGTTGCGGGATGATGCTCAACGGTGTACCGAAACTATCATGCGCCGCATTTTTAAAGGACTACTACCCAAATAAAATCCGTATAGAACCATTAACAGGTTTTCCTGTAGAGCGGGATCTCATCTTCGAAATGGATGACTTTATGACAAAACTAACAGAGATACAGCCATACATTATTCGGACGGAAGGTGAGGAGAAGCCTCTGGAGGAGGGTGAATACCTTCAGTCCCCTAATGAGCTGGCTCATTATAAACAGTACTCTATGTGTATTAACTGCATGCTCTGTTATGCTGCCTGTCCCGTTTATGCTCTTGATTCTACCTTTGTCGGACCCGCCGCCATTGCCCTTGCCCAACGGTACAACTTGGACTCCCGGGACCAGGGCAGGGATGCCCGGCAGGAAGTCATCGCCAGCCACGATGGAATCTGGGAATGCACTTTTGTGGGTGAGTGCAGTGCTGTTTGTCCAAAGGATGTGGACCCAGCAGCTGCAATACAGCGGGCAAAAGTCTCCAGTACTGTTGACTGGTTCAAGGATATTTTAATCCCGTGGGGGAAAAAGAATTGAGTACCTACCACAGACCTGTACCCAATACATGGTGGCTTAAGCGTAAACCGTACATTTTATTCATGATTAGGGAGTTAACCAGTGTCTTCGTTGCGGGATATTGTATTTTTTTACTGGTCTTGGTTTACAAACTGACACAAGGGGCCGAAGTCTACGGCAATTTCATGGCATCTTTGAAGTCACCCAGTAGCGTGGCGCTGCATTTTATCACGCTCTCTTTCGTGCTTTACCATACCATTACCTGGTTTAACCTGACGCCAAAAATTCTCGTGCTCTACAGAGGAGAGGAACGGATTCCCCAAGGGCTAGTGGCAGGGACGTTCTACGCCGGGTGGGTAGTGGTTTCCTTGATTATTGCATGGCTGATATTAGGGGTTTAGGTATGCCAAAGTCCAACGAACCGATTTGGTGGTCATTGTTTTCCGCTGGCGGTATGGTAGCAGCTATGATTCTTCCCATCCTGATCATCATAACGGGCATCTTGGTACCATTTGGATGGGCAGGCGATGATCCTCTTAATTTCGAAAAGATTAGTACTGCAGTATCTAACCAGCTCATAAAACTAATCCTTTTTACCATAATTACCCTGCCGCTCTTCCACTGGGCTCACCGCTTCCGCTTCACCCTCGTAGATGTAGGGCTGAAGTCCGTGAGCACCGTCATCTCCATTCTTTGCTATGGTGGGGCGATTGCCGGCACAATCATCTCAGCTGTTGTCTTCTGGACTATTTAAGGGAGATTCTACTAGAAAAATCGGGGGTTACTAACCCTTCAACCGAAAGTTCACCGGAATGGATATCCAGACACCCACAGGTCGATCACGTTGCTTGGCGGGCTTAAATCTTGTCTTTGCGATTGCGGTCATTGCAGCTTCATCCAAGCCAGTGTTGGGGATTCCTTTAAGCACTACAGTGTCAGTTACCTTCCCTTTTTTATCAACAAAAGCTTGTATTACTACGGTTCCTTCAATCCCAGCCTCTTGTGCAATTTCAGGATAAATAATATTACGCTGAATAGCGGAATATCCCCCTAAGGGAACAGGGGGGTCGTCATAAGGAATAAATCGGACTCGGGGGCCTTCGGTCGGCGGCGGTGGCGGCGCATCCCATTCTACAAAATCCTCCAATTCCGTCTCTTCAATGGTGACATCATCAGCCAAATCCTCGTTTTCTGATTCCACGGGTATGGAAGGCCTAGACGGTGGCGGTGGTAGATCAAACTGCTGAGTTTGCGGAATATCGAACTGTTCGATCTCAATCTGTATCTCTTTATCCAGAAATTCTTTAGCCTCAAAACGTGGGAAAGCAACCGAAAACATTATAAGCATTATAACACTTATCAGTGTCGTCATCCGTACCGTGATAGGATAACGTAGTTTCAGAGATACCTCCTGGTTTTTTCTAAGGATCATAACGGTGGGGCTACTTTAGACGAATAGTTGACTTTCAAGGCGTCAGCCTCGCGCAGTTGGTTATGCATGTCACCAATAAGTCCCATAGACGCTTCTCTGTCTGCCTTCAGTGATACGGTCAGTTGGGGGTCGGCCACACGTTTATCATACATTACATGCTTTACATTATCTATAGCGACGATTTTGTCATCAATAGAGATCATGCCATCTTTGGATACAAAAATGTGCGAGACGTGACGTTTTGAATCCAAGCGTTCAATCTTCCTCGCCTGCGGCAAGAAAACATTCAGACCTTCATACTCACGAAGAACTGTAGTCACCATAAAAAATATGAGCAGCATGAAGATAATATCAGGCATGGACGCTGTAGGAATTTCACCTGAGGCCTTTGTCTTGGAAGAGAACTTCATTTCTCGGTCTCAGCAATGGAAATTCTCGTTGCATTGGCCATTTTAAGCTGGTCCAGTACGCTAATATATGCCTGATACTTAGCCTTGGCGTGCGTTTTAACTGAAAAAATCAGCTTATCGTTTGCGGCCATCTTTTCCATAACCACCTGACGGATATCACGAATCTGAATTGGCTGCTTATCGAGTAATACATCACCTCGAGCATTGATCAGAAGGTTTGAAATATTTCTCTTAGGGATCTCTTTCTCCTCTCCTTTGGGGGGTAACACAAGCCCGAGACCCTTATCCGTATCGATGGTAGTAGTAACAAGAAAAAAGATGAGTAATAAAAAGGCTATATCAGCCATAGAAGCGGTAGGAATTTCGCCAGCTCTAATCCGTTTTTTCATGGATTCAAATGCTCCTTCTTATTATTGCCCCTACTCCTTTTTGCTTGCTAAGTCTATTTCAATAAGCTCGTCCATCAGCATAACAGAATTTTCTTCCATGTCTACGATAAGCTTGTCAACACGGGAGATAAGAAAATTCTGGAACGTTTGAATGATAATAGCAACCACAAGACCGAATAGTGTTGTTAGCAGTGCAATGGAAATACCACCAGCCACGACAGCCGGTGAAATGTCGTTGGCTGCCTTAATGTCATCGAAGGCCTGGATCATGCCTGCCACCGTACCTGTAAACCCAAGCATAGGTGCCAGAGTGACGACGGTGCTTAGCCAAACCATGTTCTTTTCCAGAAAAGCCATTTCTATGGTTCCCGCATTTTCAATCCCTTTCTCCACTGCTTCAAGGCCGCGGTGTGCCCGACTCAGTCCTGCGTGGAATATCTCAGCGACAGGCCCACGGGTGTTAGAACACACCTCAACAGCCTTATCGTTTCCTTCCTCATGAAGGGCTGTGCGTACATCGTTCATAAACTTTTTCGTATTAATAGAAGCACGAAATAGTGTATAAACCCTCTCAATGCCGAATCCGAGACCAAAAATCAATAAGCCAAGAATAGGATACATAAACGGACCACCATCTAAAAAGTATTGAACCATTACCGTTTTCTCCTTACTAAAGTCTTTTTAACGCCCACGAAAATAATGCTTTCATTAAGGAATGTCAAACTTCCTTTCATGATTTTACAAAACACCTACTTACTAATGGTGAACTAAAAACTCGGCAGCCTCATCAAAGTGTGATAGGGCGGCGGTTACCTGCGGATCGTTACTTACAAACATTTGATAGTATGCTGATTTTCCCCATACAGCACCTGCCACCTCTGCCTTTAAAACAGACTTGAGATAGCCCATGTCTTTATCAAGTTCTTCCCTCTCAAAGTCTACATCCTGATCCTTTACATAGGTGAGAAAGTCTTCCACCAAATCGGCGCTAACTTGAAAATCACGATTGAAATCCACGAGATCTTTCCAGTCAGTCTTCCTCCCTTTGGCATAATCTGTTCCCCAATTGAAGGTAAATCGCTTGGGGTGGCCAACCATACGGACTGTGGTTGTTGTATACTTAGAGATGGGGACATACACGTCAGGTGAAATGCCACCGCCACCGTATACTTCTCTTCCACGCTTAGTTTTGTATTTGGGCTTACCTATTCTCAGAGAGTCCAGAAGTTCCTCCCTATCTTCTTTGCCCAGATTCCCATAATACTCCCTTGTCCCATTATCATACGGCCGCTGTATCAGCCTTCCACTAGGGGTATAATATCTGGCGATTGTGACACGGAGTGCGGAACCGTCCTTAAGAGGCCACTGCCGCTGGACCAACCCTTTTCCAAAACTGGTCTCACCCACGACAAGGCCCCGATCCAGATCCTGAATAGCGCCAGCAACAATTTCGCTGGCACTAGCAGACCAGCGGTTTATCAATACAATAACAGCGAAGTCTTCATAACCCCGTTTCGAACTTGCAATGAAAACTTCTGACATTTCTGTTTTCCGTCCAGCCGTGTAAACAAGCGTATCCGGGGATGTAATGAAAAGATCAGCCACATTCACCGCTTGTTCGAGATAACCACCACTGTTTGTGCGAAGATCGAATATGAGCCGTGTCATCCCCTCTGCCCGCAAAGACTCAACAGCCTCTAAAACTTCTTGGGACGTAGAGGAAGCGAACCGTGTCAGTCTCATGTAACCTATCTGATCATCGATCATGAAAGACGAGATTAGACTATATATAGGAATCTGATCTCGTATGATCTCCACATCGAATGTCTCTGCCTGGCCTGGCCTGCGTATTGTGAGCAACACTGCAGTCCCCTTGGGACCCCTCAACGTATTGTAGACATCTTCTCGAGTGATTTCGTAAGCATCTTCTCCATCTATGGCGACAATTTTATCTCCAGGCTGCAGTCCAGCACGGTCGGATGGGGAGTCCACTACCGGTGAAATGACAGTAATGTAGCCGCCTAACAGGTCAAACTCTATACCGATACCTTCAAACTTCCCATGGAACTGCTCATTCACTGCCTCAAGTTTGTCCCGGGATATGTAAGAAGAGTGAGGATCCAGTTCTTCAAGCAGGCCGAGGAAAGCACCATCCAGTGCTTCGTCCCAGTTCACCGGTTCCACATAGTTTTCATTCACAATGGAAATAATCTGATTAAGAACTCGAATTTTGTCATATATGTTAACCACTTTGCTGTAGGCGGCAGGGCCTACAGAGGCCACGGTGAACAGAAATATGAGAGAAATGGCACCGATAGCCAGATATCGCTTTAGGTAATTCATTTGTATCGCAACGTTTTCAATAAAATGTTTCTCGAACAGATAAGTTTACAGTACAGTCAGCGGCGGGAGCAACTACAAACCAAAGTAAATCATTGTCCGAATGGCCATGGAATTAAGCACGGTCTCTGGAGAGTCTAGGATCGGCTTCCTGTCTTCGGTCCGCCATTCACCTTCATTGATTGTCCCGGCATTAAAGCCTACAGTCATCCGCAACCCCATGCGGTCAAGCAGCTGCAGCTTCACCGCAATGTACGGCTGAACATTAAAGAATGTGCCAGACGGTGATGTCATGGTACTATTGATAGCAATGGTAGGAAACTGATTTTGCTGTACATAGTCAATATCGGTGGAATCTATGGCACCATCGGCATTAGCATCTTTAATAAGTACATATCCATTTTCCCCTATTTGAAAAACAGGGTTGAACTGATTCTTCCACGAAGGACTGCCTGCAGACTGAGAAAGGTTAAGGTTCAGGCGGCCAATGCCAAAGAACGAACCTATGGATACTTCTAAACCGCGAAAGAGAGGAAACAGGTATTCAATGGTTGCCCCGCTGAGCCACATGGAAATCTTTCCCTGAAGGTCGGGTGGTTTCTCGAAGACTTCCTTAATATCATATATACCATCTCCGTTCTCATCAAGAACCAGAGTAATATCAGGTTTCACAGTTATAAATGACGTACCAACGCCAGCATATCCACCGATGCGAATCCGTTCAGTTATGTTTGAAAAACCCTCACCACCGTTAATTATGAAAGGGTTAGCAAATTTCGTCAAATCAAACCCAAAACCAGCTGTATCGCCAACAGAACCCAACATTTCAAAGCTTTGCAACTGACCTAGATTCTGGAACAGAAACATCTGACTGAAGCCGACACCGCCACCATAGAAAGATTCCGGTGGATAATAATCATCCTGAGCACCCAGACTAACGGGCACAATTATTAGGCAGAACACCAAGTTCTTAATTATCTGAGTTCCCATATTCAGCTCACCTCGGATAAGCGAGAATGCAATTTAACTTTCCGTCTATCTTAGGAACAAGAAACAAATGCTGCCCGGCCATTTTTACTTGGTTTTACAGGGGACACCCGATATATTCGCTGACGGAGAGAGGTTGAATAGTCACCTATCTTTCTAACCGTTAGCCGAGGTAAGGTAGAAATGTTTCATTGGACCCGAACAGTCAGGCACTGTACGTTGGATCTTCGTTCCTTGTTGAACACTGCATCCCTTCTCTGTGTCATAACTCTATTCCCGTCTGACCTTAGCGCTCAGAAAATGGTCGTCTCCCTGAGTCCAACCTTTGACTTAGATGGTGATGGCCTGAGTGAATTCCTTGCATTAGAGAAGCAGAATATTGTTGATACGGAACCCTCAAGTGCTGTTTATTATGAGATTGACGACTTTGGCGCCCACATGGAAATCTGGCGCCACACGACTGTGGATCCTCTTGTAACAGCCCAAGTGGGTGATATCAATGGCGACGATTCACCGGAGATTGTTCTTCTCAGCCGTTCTTCGTCTCTAGGAGCTGGTTTGGATGATCCTCCTTGGTTAAAAGTTTTTCCATGGACAGGTGTTGATTTTTCACCTTCTCCATCCTTTACAATCGGCGATGGAAAAGACAACGTACGCATCCGTCCATCAGGACTAACGATTATCGATTTCGACAATGACGGTACCGATGAAATCGCTTATGCAGAAGGGAGCCCCACACGTCTCGTATCTGTGAAAGTGGTCAATGAAATAGGCGACGGGTTAACCACACTCCAAGACTTATCTTCAGATGTTCTTAACGTAGGTTACGGGCCACTCCTTGTCACAAAGGTTCACCATAATGATGATGAAATGCCCGATTTAATGGCCATAAGCCCGGAGCAAAATCGTGTAAGGGTCCAGGTTTTTGTTAATGAAGGTAGCAGTTTCTCCAAAGGGACGTCGGCCGTACTGATGTACCCGGATGAAGTTCCTATGTCTGCGGTACTCATCCCGAACGGTATGGCAGAAGTGGACATTGATCAAGACGGAACCAAGGAGGTCGTGCTGCCTTTTGAATCAGGAACCGTTCTGGCAATCAAAAAACAGGGTGATGATTTTCAGGTTGTTCTTGTTGATTTATCTCAAGCTTCCCTGTTCCAGTTTAAGGATCCGCTAACAGAAAATGACATTAATGCTATTCTCCTTGACCGCGCTGAAATGGGCATGGACGGCTCTGTTTTGAAACAGCTAAGCCTAAGTGCTTCTCCGGTTATAGCCCAAGAAAGTGAAGCAGAAGTAGAGCCTAAACCACAACCTCTTTCACAAGCTCAACTCAACCCACTGTTGGTGGAGGATGTCCCTGAGCCGATGCCAGAGGAGGAGCCGGAGCCTGTTTCAAAAAGCCCTCTATCCAGAGTTCAACTGTCGGCCGTCCCCGTTATACCGTCTGAAACGGTAGCCGACACTGAACCCAGTCATCTCCAGGCTGCGCTCAGTGGACGTATGCAACAGATTGCTCTTTCATCAGTGAACAATAACTCCAACAACATAACTTCTGCCTCCGCTGCCCGACCGATGACAGCTCCGCCAGCTGGGAAAATACGGCAGATACAACTCTCTACTCTTGGAGAAGGGGCTGGAGCCCCGGCCGGTTCTGGAATTTCCGACACTTTATATGTCGGAGAAAAATTTGTTTATCCCGTTGAACCATTCAACGGCACCATGGTCTCCTTTAGGCCTGTTTCCATGCCAGGTGGTGCAAGTTTTGACCCTTCCTCGAGGGTCATTACTTGGACTCCAGCCCCTTCCCAAGTGGGTGTACATCAAATAGAATTTCAGATGACAGTAGAGGGCGGAGCCGGTCGTCCCGTTGTAGATGAAGTTAGAGGTCAAGGAGTTACTGTTCGATCAAACACTAAAGTAGAATCAGTCCTGTTTACTGTTCTTGTACAACCATAAATGAAAAATATGCTAAAACCCTCTGTGGCTTTTATCTTTACACTTTTGTCCAGCATCATGGCGCAAAATCTTCAGATAGTCCATATGGACGGTGTGTATGACTTGGACAATGATGATCTCGTAGAGTTCATTGCTTTCGAGCAGGACATAGTAGCAATGCAACAACCAATTCCGTCTCTACTTCCGCGGGAAGCGGGTGGGGTTGTTTCCAGGGTTGCGTACTACGAAATCGATGCTCTCGGTTTTCCCCAACTTATCTGGAATCTAGATACGCCACAGCAAATAGATGGACGCATTGTTGCTGCTCGAATCACAGATCTTGACGGAAGCGGCACAGCCGAGCTAGTCATCGCCGCAAATGTGAGAATACCGGACAATCCAGATTTTACCCAGGGGGTGATCTCTGTTTACGATTGGATAGATGGCAGCTTCTCTACAGCGCCGGCTCTCTCCACAGCCCTCACCGGTCCTCAAAGCGGTCAGGCTATCAGCAATCTGGATGTCGTAGACCTTGAAGGGGACGGCAAAGAAGAGGTTGCCATTGCCCTGACTGGTCCTGAGGCTGTGGTGACTGTCATCGGTCTTTCTGGTGGGGAAGAACGTCTCTTTAGTGAGGTCCAGTCGTTCCTTCTTCAAGACTTTTCAACAAGCGCCGGTGATGTTCACGTGGCGGGCGTTGATTTCGATCGGGATGGTCTAACAGACCTTTTTGCATTCAGTCCTGAAAGAAACATCCTGAGGATTCAGTCCTTTTTCAATTCTGGGGGCGTCCTGAGTGCCGGCCCTAACCTGCTCCATCGTGTCCCCGGGATGTCAAACGTGCTGACCAGTTCCCTTACCACCCTAAACTGGAACAGCGACGACACCGATGATGTATTAATCCCTTTTCAGTCAGGGCACGTTATATCACTCACCATGATTGATCAAAAAATTGAGGTTGCAGAGCTCGGCATAGAGGCCGGACCTCTTTCTGATCTAAAACACGCTGACTTTAACCAGGACGGTCTAACAGATTTGTTACTTATCAGCGGTCAACAAGGTATTGTTACAGCATCTTACGGCACCCGTATGGATACGCCGCGTCTCAATGAATACTTTTCTATCGCTGCTGGTGAAGGAACTGAAGGGCCTCAAATCTTTTCTGTAATTCCCGAAATTGTGGATGGGATATATCTTGGAACCGTCATTGCCGGTGGGTGGACCGGGCAACAAAGTGAAATATTCTACTTTGAACTGGGCTCCATACCGGAGTATCCTGAAGAAATTCTCGTAGATACGTACATCCCACAGACTCAGATGGAAGAGATAGTTGAAGAAATGCCTATTGTTCCGCCAACTGAAGGTCAACCCCTGCCTCTCGGGATTCTGCCAACTTATGTCCTCCCTGTTAACCAGACCTTCGCTTACACCATTCCGGAAGAAGACGACAGGGAATTTTTTAGCTTCCGATGGGTCGACGCTCCACCTCGAGGAATGTATTTCCACTACGAGACAAAATCCATTGAGTGGGTCCCGGACGAGATGCAACTGGGTGCATACCAGTTGTCCTTTCTACTGAAAATGAAAGTAGGTGAAACCGTTGATATCATCACTACCGATGAAGAGGGTGTGGTGACATATCAGGTAGTGCCAGAACTGGCCACTATTGAGTCCCGGTTTTGGATTTATGTTAACGATCCTCCCCTAATCGTATCTTCTCCCGGAGAGACAGAGTTTGTAGCGGGTGACCCCTTCATCTATCAGGTGTATGTTACAGATAATAATGAGGATGCCTTAATTAGATATACACTTGAAAAAGCACCTGAGGGAATGACAATTGAACAGGACGGGTTGCTGAGATGGCAGACAGAGGCTTCTCATATTGACATCTACGACGTGAGAATTGTCACCTCAGACGGATTTGACCGTGACGTGCAAAACTTGAAGCTTTATTCCCGCGGGCAGGTAGTGATTACCTCACTACCAGAGTTGAGCGGTACCGTTGGAGAAGAATATCGTTATAAGGTAGGCGTTCGAATGCCCGAAGACAAACAGCAGGAACTGATCTACACCCTAGTATTTTCACCATATGGGATGATGGTTGATAACGTGGGACAAATCACATGGACGCCCCAGAGCACTCAAATCGATACTCAGCGATTTGTTATTGCCGCAAATCACGGTATCGCCGTAGACACTCAAAGTGTCGCTTTGTTTGTCAATCATCCACCAATTCTGTCTTCGGTCCCTGAGCTCATGACAAAAATTGCTATAAACGACACCTTCAATTTTCAAATTGTGGTGGATGATCCCAATGAATTTGACATCATCAGATACGAACCTATCAATCTGCCTGAAGGAATGCGTGTGGATCCTTCCACAGGTCGTATTCTCTGGGTACCGGCGGAAGCCGCTCTCGATTTTTCTACTGCGGAGATTGAAATTTCAGACGGTCACATGTCTCACGTACAGTCATATGACTTCTTTGTAAACGCTCCCATCCATATTGTGTCGGAGCCGCCCACCCTCGGCTCTGTAGGTGAAGCGTTAACTTATAAGATAGGAATTAAAGACTTGAATGAAGGGTCTCTAATGTCCTTTGCCAAGATTACACCTGTCTATTCTGTAAAAGACAGTCGTGTCTTTGCAGTTGAAATTGATGATGATGTATATCGAGAAAACATTGATCGATATATTGGTGAGTTCAAAGCTAAGAAATCAATTCTCGTAGACGTGGATGAAAAAGAGCTGGACAGTGAAAAACAGGGTAAAGAGGAAGAAACGGTATCACGCATCAACCTGAAGCGCTATGTTCAAGATGTCTTCTATGAGGATGACCAGCTTATCATTGTTATAAAGAAAGTCGGTGGCAGAACGGTGAAGATCAAGGATGTTCTCTGGCACTTCTTCGAGGGCAATAAAGGCAAACCACCCAAGGTTCTGGTGAATCGTGTGCCTTTTGTGAGATACACCTTGCTCGATTTCCCGGACGGCATGTTTGTAGATGAACACACAGGAATAATCTCCTGGACACCCTCTCCCAACCAGTACGACAGCCACACCATCACTTACATGGTCTCTGATGGCTATACAAGGGATGAACAAAGTTTTGAACTATATATCAACCATCCTCCCACTATTATTTCGACTGCTCCTAAAACCGCTCGCGTCAATGAACTTTACAAGTACAAGGTGGTGGTAGAGGACAAAAATTCTGATAAGAATCTGTCTTTCAGCCTTGCTAAAGCACCAAAGGGGATGCAGGTCTCCCGGGATGGGCGCATATCATGGAATCCGACACCATCTCAGATCAACAGCCGTCTGTTTTCAGTGGAGGTAAGCGACAGCTACACTACTGATATACAGGAGACAAGACTTTTTGTGAATATCGCTCCCAGTATCCTGACTCAACCAAAGCCTGTGGCCCTCACCAATTTTGAATACCGTTACAGAATGGTGACTGAAGATCTCAATGGTGATGAGGTCAAACTCAGGCCCGTAAAGATTCCGAAATACGCCCGTTTTGATCCTGAGACAGGAATGCTCAGGTGGAAACCGAGAATGGCTCAGCGGGGAGTCAATGATATTGTCATTACTGCTGTGGATGACCGAGGTTCTGCCACCTCACATGAATTTCAGGTACATGTTTTCGAAGACCCTTCTTCTCAACAGTTTATCTCCACAACCTGGCCACTTCTGCTTGCCTTTGTGGGCACCATGTTTACCGTTGGCGTGGCTGCCATGAACTAGACCACTAAAAGAGCTTTTTCAAAGTTTCCTCAAGGACCGTCTCTCCACCATTCAGAAAGACTGTGTCAACCGGGACAAAGCAAATGAACCCCTCCTCTCTTTCATCCTCCGTAAGTTTCACCCAGTCTTTCTCTGTTGTAACAAGATGGGCAGCACCTAAGCTCTTTGCTTTTGTTTTCAGCCGTAATATTTCGGCTTCTTTGTAAACATAGTGATCGGGAAAAGGTTGGAACTCGATCACTTTCAGGTTCAGCTGGTTCAAAAGAAAAAGAAATGACTGTGGGTCTCCAATACCACAATAAGCGAATAACTTTAAATCTTTCAAATTTTCAATATTCCCCGCGGAAAGTCTGCTTTTCAAACTTTTCATTGAACGTTGATAAACCCATTTTCTGATGACTGGCGCAGGCTGTGACTGGTCAGCTCTACTCCAGATTACCAAGTCAGCTCGTTTTAAGGACCAAATCGGCTCCCGAAGCCTGCCATAAGGTATCATTTTATAATGTTCCGGTGGCTCACAACTGTTTATCAACACAATATCCAAATCTCTTTCTATAGCGCGGTGCTGGAAAGCATCGTCGAGAACAATCACATCACAGTCAAAATGCTCCACCGCCAAAATAGCACCCCGGTACCTCACCTCATCTACTATCACAGGAACGGATGGAAGACGCTGTGATATAAGAAGGGCTTCATCGCCCGCTTCATTCCAAGGCACAAGAACTTTTTCTCCCTTTGACACAACCACCGTTCCCGTTGTCTCTCTCATATAACCCCTACTAATGACTGCTGGATGTTTTCCAAGCTTCTGTAACATGTGTGCAACAGTCACAACTGTGGGAGTTTTTCCTGTCCCCCCAAGGGTAATATTTCCAACACTAACCACAGGAACAGGTAATCGGTGGCTTACGAAGAATCCTGTTACATAGAACAGGTTTCGCCAGAAGGAGAGCCCCCAGTAAAAAAGAGCTACAGGGAAAAATAGATATCTAAACTTATCTTTTAATCCACGCATCAGCTTCAGCCTGTACTCTCGTCATTTCTACAGTTATAGCTTCCTTAAAACTCTCACTATCCTCAAAGTCGCGGACGTCCAAAGGGTTCCCCACAACGTGTATTATACGACCAAACGGTTTTGGAATCACGAAGGTGTCCCAGTTTTTTATTTCCCACCGCCACGATGCCTGACCAGAAACAGCCACCATAATAGCTCCTGAGAGAAAAGCACTTTTTACAGCACCCTCCTTCACTTCATATTCCAACCCCCGTGGTCCATCAGGGGTAATGAACAGTTTACCTCCATCATTCAGAACCCGCATCATTTTCATATAGGCCTTAGTACCACCCCGACTGCTTGATCCACGTAACATTCTCCATCCAAGCTTCGTCGCAATCCTAGAAATAATTTCAGCGTCCTTGTGCAACCCCGCCAGTGCATAGTAACGAAATCTGTTCCAATGAAAGACTGGGAAAAGTAGACGACCGTGCCAGCAGCATATTAATACTGGCCTACCAGTGGATATTGTCTCTATTAACCGTTCACAGTTCAACACGGTCCGCCTGTTGACGCTGAAGAAAAACTTCAAAAACCAGTAACCAAAAAATGCTGAGAGAGACATTCTAACTCCTAACATAAATCTAAGACGTTTCTAAACAATCTAAAATGAGTCGGGCCGCTTTCTTTGAAGCGCCCGGGCCACCCAAACAGTCTTTAACTTCAGCCAATTGGTTCACCGTCCGTTCTCTCATTACCTCTGATTGGAGCCATTCTTTCAGATAGTCGGATATTTTTTCAGGCCTAGCACTGTTCTGTAATAATTCTGGTAACACTTCCTCCTTTGCAATAAGGTTTGTCATGGAGACATAAGGAACCTGGGTGACCGCCTTTGCGACCATCCAGGTCACAGGATTCATTTTGTATATGACTACGCTTGGGATGCCGAAAATTGCTGCCAGCAGTGAGATTGTGCCTGAGCTCACAATACCCAGTGATGCATATTTCAGTGCCATTTCAGGTATGTCTGATTCGATAAAGATTTTCCCCTGAATATTTTTTGGGAGTTCAACTCCCGGAGCTTTACCAACAATAACAGTAATTTCTGCCTCTTTGTTAAGTATCTCCACCGTTTTTAGCATTGTCTTCAGGTGCCGGTTTACCTCCTGTTGACGGCTTCCGGGCATTAGAGCAACAATAATAGCATCATGAGAGATTCCATGTTTTTCAAAGAACTCATACCTCTCCATTGGTTGAGATTGACCATCTAGGAACGGATGACCCACATAGACAGCTTTTATCCCCCGTTGATGATACCAATCTTCCTCAAAAGGGAAAATGCAGAGCATCTGTTCCACACACCCTCGAATCACATCAATGCGCTTTTCTTTCCAAGCCCACAGCTGAGGGCTAATGTAGTATGTCACCGGAATATTTCTTTTTTTGAGCTCTTTGGCCAGACGCAAATTAAAGCCCGGGTAGTCAATGAGTATTGCCCGGGCAGGATTTTTCTTTTCACATTCTGAAAGCACCTTATTAAATACAGTTCTTATACGTCGGTAATGTGACACTACTTCCACAAAACCCATGACAGACATGTTTCCAGCATGTTCTACCAACTGAACACCTTCCATCCTCAGTTTTTCACCACCTATACCAAAGAAGGACATTCCTTTTGAAGAAGCTTTTAGTTGGTTTACAAGGGCAGCACCGTGTTGATCAGCTGACGTTTCCCCTGCTATAATAAGAATTTCTTTTTCCATTCTCATTTCATCGAGAGATCACAGTTTTTACCATAATAAACAAGAGATAAATGGCTATCATCTGCAAAGTTCTACGCTCAGTACGGAATGTTTTTTCCCATGTTGCGGGTGAAATGCCGTAGCGACCCGGCCAAGGGACAATGCGGGGGAGAAGGCGCGGAACTGCTGCTAAGTAGGATCTATATTCCTCTCCGAACTTATCAGCGAGGGTCTGTTCTTCAAGAGATATAATAAAACTATATTGTAGAAAAAAGAAGGTAACGGTGACCCCAAACAGTTGCCACATAAATGTCCCGCCGGCTATCAATACGACCCCGACATAGAGAATAATATTGCCCAGGTAGAGAGGATTTCGCACATAAGCGAAGGGACCGTCTGTACAAAGTTGTGGAGCTCCCACTTTTCTCGTTCGTGTTGCGCCTCCGGCATAGTGAACTCCATTTAATCTTAAGGTCTCTCCAACGAGGAGCAGGAGCAACCCCATCCTTGTAACGGGTCCACCAGGGTCAGCAAGGATGATAATAGCCAAGGCCAGAGGAATAGGAGTATAACTTCGATTCTTAAAGAAAAATTGGCGGACATCCATATCAAAACCTGGACGAACCGTTACGTCACTGAAGATCCTGTTCGATCTTCTCCTGTATGAGCAGTGCAAGTCGGAGTGCTTCACGACCTTCTTCAGCGGTCACGATGGGGTCTGACTTACCTTCGATAGCCTCTAGAAAATTTGTCAACTCTAACTGAAGGGCATCCACCTTCTCTTGTCTTGGCTTCTCGTAAACAATCTGTCTGTGATGGCCATCCTGTTCCAGGGGTGCGGAGATTAACGCATTTGGATTCTCTTCTTCAGCGTCCAGCACTTTGTAAACTTCTGTGATGCCTTGCAAAAAATCGATGGTGATATAAATATTTCGCTCAAATACGCGCAACTTCCTGACATAATCCTTGGCTATTCTGCTAGACGTAATATTAGCAACACAGCCGTTCTCGAACCTGATCCGGGCATTCGCAATATCCACGGAATCTGTTATGATGGAAACGCCTGTGGCAGATACATTTTTTACGGGTGAATTCACTAGAGATAGGATCACATCAAGATCATGAATCATAAGATCTAGAACTACAGGCACCTCTGTTCCTCGCACCCGATATGGAGCCAGCCTGTGAGTCTCAATATATTTTGGCTCCAGAGGAATTTTCTCTCTTTTTAAGGTTAAAATGGCTGGATTAAGTCTTTCCACGTGGCCCACCTGCAGTACCACTTCTTTCTTCTCTGCTAGCTCCACTAATATATCAGCCTCTTCCAGTGAGGCACAGAGCGGTTTTTCCATAAAGACATCCTTTCCCGCTTCAAGGCATGCTTTTCCAACGGAGAAATGCTCTGAGGTGGGCACAGCAATAATCAGTGCATCACTCTTGTCGATAATCTCTTGAATGGAAACAGCCGCTTCCACTCCTCTTTCACGGGTAATTCTATTAGATGTCTCACCATCAATATCAAAAAATCCAGCACAAATTACAGATGGTAGCTTAATGACATTCTTGAGGTGTCGTTTTCCCAGGTGGCCAACACCAATTACTCCGATAGCTTTTAAAGATTTAGGATTACTCATGAGAGTGTCTCTCGGACGAATATAGAGAGGTTTAGACGAATTGCCGAAAGGGAAAGTCCCCTCACCCAATATGTAGATTCATGTTGCCTGGTTTGGTTCTTATGGTCAATTTCCCCTCCGGTAGCTACTCCGAGGTAGAGAATACCGAATTCAATGAACAGTAATGTAAACGCATTTATCAGTACGGTCGTCGTGCTGTTGGCTCTTGCGGGGTTTGTGGTTGCGGCCGCTCTGGGTGAATTCCGCCTTGCCCTAATGTCTGTAGTGAGTGGGCTCCTTATTTGGTTCGTCAGTCTGAGTTTTATGAAAATCAGGGTGGCTTCTCTCCCCTTTGTGGTAACTCTATTCGGATTCCTTGCTGGGACGGCCGTTTTTCTGGAGCAGGCAATTGAGCAGGATATGTGGGGAGGTTACCACATTTTACCCGAAGCTGCGCTTTTTTCTTTTGTTGTCTTGTTACTTGCTATGACGCCTGGTGCCTTTCTTTTCTACTGGAAAAGTGCGCAGCCTAAGGTGACCTCTTCTCCCTCTGTTGTACAGCCGGTAGTTCCGCTCGCACCTCAGTCCACTGAGCTGGAGGATGTTGAGAGTGATGACATAAATATGTGGATGCCAGAGGAATACGAGGTTGAATATGATCCGGAAATGTTAGAAGCTTATTTTGAAGCATACGAAGACGGTGGCGAGGAGTACGAAGAGGAATAATTTTTTGCCTACAAATAGTTGTTTGAAATCCTTAAAGGGCGGCAATCTAGTCGCCCTTTCTTATTTTGGACGATCTATAGGTCAATGGCACTACTCTTTTTCTTGGTTCTCGTCGGGTAATTAATCCCGTTTACAAGTGATGAAAAATAAATAATAGGAAACCCGCATTTACCCGTAACTAAATTGCTGTTTCCTGCTCTTGGCTCAATATCGCGATGAAGAAAAACACCATAATGTCTGATTTTGTCCCGGGGATTATTGCTGGAACTATTAATGCCATTGTCTGCATCGTTTCAGCCATGGCGCTGGCTGCTCTTGTGTTTACTGGTCCATTGGCAAGCTTTCTATCTCAGGGCATTGGAATCCTGTTGTTTGGGACTGTCATTTTTGCTGTTTTTTCCGCCCTCACTGCCACCTATCCCCTAATCTTCATCGCTCCCCAGGACATTCCCATTGCCATTCTTGCTCTCATGGCGGCAACCGTGGCTACGGGTGTAGGCAGTGAATTAGATGCTGAACATGCGTACCAATTCATTTTTGTTGCCATCGGTCTTAGCTCCATCCTTGTAGGGCTATTTTTTTACATTTTAGGGCGTTTTAAGCTCGGGAAATTAGTGCGCTATATTCCCTTTCCTGTTGTTGGGGGGTTCTTGGCTGGAACAGGTTGGCTAATTGTCAAATTCTCCTTCATGATGATGACGGATCTGGACCTTGGCTTGGCAGATATGGGAATGCTTTTCGAAAGCTCCACCATTTTCAAATGGTTTCCTGGGCTTGTTTTTGCAGTAACACTGTTAGTAATGACCCGCTACTTTAGTCATTACCTGTTGACACCGGGAATCCTATTCGGCAGTATTGTGCTGTTCTACATCATTATGTTTGGCTTGGGGTTTTCCTTTACCAACATGGAACAAAACGGATATTTATTAGGTCCGTTCCCTGGGGGTGGTTTTTTTCCCGGTTTTCCATTTAAGTATGTCTCCTTTTTTCGTTGGGATCTCTTTCTTGTACATCTGCCAGCTATTGCAACAATGATGATCTTGAGCGCTGTTTCGGTATTATTTAATTATAGTGGACTGGAATTAATTGTTAAACGGGATTTTGACCTGGATAAAGAACTTCGCCTAACTGGCTACAGCAACATTCTAGCTGGGATGGCTGGCGCTCCGGCAGGTTACATGACCCTCAGCGAAACATCCATGTCCTATAATCTCGGTGCCCGCACCCGGTTGCCAAGTATCGTTGTGGCCGTAATCAGTATGATTACACTCGTCTTCGGGGCTGATGTGTTGTCTATTTTCCCCAAAGTAATTCTGGGTGGACTATTATTGAACTTGGGACTTGAATTTATGGTGGAATGGCTCTTCGATACCTGGAAAAGACTGCACAAAACTGACTATGCGGTGATTGTTTTAATTCTAATCGTTATTGGGTCTATTGGGTTTCTGGAGGGAATAGTTCTTGGCCTTTTGATGTCCATAATTCTTTTTGTGATTAATTACTCCAAGGTTGAGGTAATTAAGTACGAGTTGTCGGGGAAAACATTCAGCAGCAACGTTGAACGGTCCAGTCACCTAAAAGAGGTTCTTCAGGATCACGGTGATGAAATTTATATCCTGCCTTTACAGGGTTTTGTTTTTTTTGGCACCGCCAACCGATTGCTAATGCAAGTACAATCAAGGCAGGAAAATCAAAACCTCAGCAAGCTGAAGTACCTAGTTTTTGATTTTCGTCATGTCACAGGTCTTGACTCGTCAGCAATAAATAGCTTTAACAAACTCAAAATATTGGCTGAGAATTGCGGATTTCACATTCTTTTTTGTGGTCTGCATGACGAAATGGAGGCTCAATTATATATTGAGGGGATTGTTGCTGAAAAAAGCAGCCTTATCCGGATTTTTCAGGACCTGGATCACGGCTTGGAATGGTGTGAGCAACACATTCTACATTGTGTTTTACCTGAAACCGATGGGTTGGAGAGTAAGGATAAGACAGGATCTTTCCTGCATCGATTCTCCCAGATTGCAGACTTTTTTGAAACTAAAAATTGTCCTTCCGGAACAATAATGATTAAGCAGGGTGAAGACCCCGGTGGAATCACTTTTATAGAATCAGGAAAAATTACCGTAGAACTGGAATTGGATACCGGCAAAAAAATTCGTCTTAAAACCCTGGGCCCGGGAACTGTAGTTGGTGAAGTGAGTCTATATTTAGGATCCTCTGCATCTGCTTCCGTTATAGCTGACACAGACTGCCGGGTCTTTTTCCTGTCCAAAGAAAGTTTTAAGAAAATGAACCTTGAAACACCTGATAAAACTGTAGAACTTCACACATTTATTGTGGAACTGTTAAGTGAGCGCCTGTCGGGATCTAATGCTACCATCAAGGCTTTAATGCGTTAGGTATGGAACAATCCTTGCCTTTTCTTTTGCCCCGTATTAAAAAGTCTCATCCTAGAGGAGGATGGTTAAGATTCTTTCATTTTAATAATGTAACTTATCTGGGGTTTAAGAAAATAAGTAAAGTTTCTAGTTAGATGAAAAAGGGGGGAGCGATGAGAACGAGCATTTTAAAAAGTGTGGTTGTCTGCCTGATAATGTTGAATTCTTTGTCAGGGGCTAAAGAAAAGCAGCTTCTTGGTTTTAACTCAAAGGGAGCATCAGATGAATTGACTTTGGAGCGTCGCCTAGGTGTGGCGCTGCCCAAACGTATGAACGAATATCACCTTATCATGACAGCTGAGCCCCATCACGCTGGAACTGAAGCCAATATCAAAATCGGACACTACTACGCCGAAAAACTGAAAGAATTTGGCTTCGATGAAGTTCAAACTTCCCATTACGAGGTGCTTCTTCCCCGTCCGATAGAACGTTCAGTTACCCTCATTTCACCTGAGCGATATGAGTTAAAACTAGTCGAACCACCCTACGATGAAGACCAAGATTTAACCAAAGATGGCGTTTTGCCTCCTTATAACGCTTATGCTGCTGATGGAGACATAACCGGTGAAATCGTATTCGTCAACTATGGTCTGCCTGAAGACTATAAAGTGTTGGATTCTTTAGGTGTTTCCGTACGGGGAAAAATTGTTCTGGCAAAATACGGTCGAAGTTGGCGAGGGATTAAACCAAAGATAGCTTCAGAGCATGGAGCTATCGGCTGTCTAATCTATTCTGATCCAGAAGACGACGGTTTTGTTCAAGGAGAAGTCATGCCAAAGGGAAAATGGCGTCCCGAATGGGGTGTTCAGAGGGGATCCGTAATGGATATGCCCACTTACCCCGGCGACCCCCTAACCCCCTTTCAAGCTGCGAAAGGAGATGTTAAAAGGCTTCCGCTTGATAAAGTCCCTACTCTACAAAAAATCCCCGTTTTACCTATTTCTTACGGGGATGCCCTGCCAATATTAAGGAATATTGAAGGGCCTATCGCACCCGATTCCTGGAAAGGTGGCTTAGCTATTACATATCATATAGGTCCGGGTCCCGCTGAAGTCCGTATGAAATTAAAATCCGATTGGTCCCTCCGAACTATAATGAATGTCATTGGAATTTTGAGAGGAAGTGAGGAGCCTGAAAAAATCGTGATGGTGGGCAGTCACCGTGATGCATGGACTTTCGGCGGTCGTGATCCTATAAGCGGCGCCACTGTTCTGCTTGAGACTGGGAAGCTACTAGGCGATCTTGCAAAAAAAGGATATAGGCCCAAACGTTCAATCGCGATTGCTAGTTGGGACGGAGAAGAATATGGGTTGATCGGATCTGTGGAGTATGGTGAAGAATTCGCAGAAACATTAAAGAATAACGTTGTTGTTTATTTAAACCGAGAAAGCTACACAGCTGGAAATTTCAGTGCCAGTGGTGTTCATTCTCTTCAACCATTTATAAACCAGTTAACAAAAGATATTAATATGCCGGGAAGTCAGGGAACTGTGTATGACTCTTGGAAAGAAAATTCAAATGAAAACCGCCTAATAAAGCATAATGGTTATGAAAATGTGAGGCTGGGGGCCCTTGGATCGGGAAGTGACTATACTGTTTTTCTTGATCATTTGGGAATTCCTTCAATCAACCTCGGTTTTGGGTCGGGAAATGGTGTTTATCATTCCCGCTATGACACTCATTGGTTTTTCACCCAATACGGTGATCCCGGTTTTGTGTACGGAATAGCTTTAACCGACCTTGTTGCAAAATTCCTTCTAAGAATGGCAAACAGCACTGTTTATCCTTTCGATTATTCCAGCACTGCGGAAACCATTCACCAATACATTGATGAGGTTGAGAAAGAAAGTGAAGATAGAAACGTGGCTAAGCACCTTAATTTTTCCTCATTACGGAAGAGCACCGAAATACTCCACGCTACATCACTAGTTTTGAACAACCAGATCGAACTGCTACTAAGCAATCCTGGGGCCAATAGAGCACTGATTAAAGAAGTGAACCGCTATCTTCTCTTAGCTGAAGAAAATTTTACTGATAACGGTGGTTTGCCTGGGAGGCCCTGGTTCAGACACCAAATCTACGCACCCGGGTTTTATACGGGATACGGCGTAAAGACGCTACCAGGGGTCCGTGAGGCAATTGAAAAGGGTGACACCCGCGAAGCCCAGAAAATGATGGTGGTTTTAGAACAATCGCTGCAAAGAGTTCAAAAAACTCTGCTAAATGCCGTGGTAGTATCAGCTGGTCAGTAATTAGGTGGCTTCAGGCACATTTACTCCATGTCCCATTTTAACGCGAAAGTCGCATAGAATTGCCAACCATCCTTCGGTAAAAAGTTTTTCGTAATTCGTGCCTCACCGCCAACATAAAGTTTGGAAGAAACAGCATACCATAATTGCGGCTGACTCATAACTGCCGTTTCTTTACCCTCATCATCAAATCTGTCTTGAGTCCAGATGTCCGCGTAGCCCGTCAGGTGAGCTTTCCCGTTTAGCAGTGGGACATAGAATACAAACGTCAACTGCCCATCGGGTGATTTAGAACCATAGGCAGCACGATAGAGCAATTCTGTTGAAAGTGTGGTGATTTTCAAATCAACAGGGTATGTAATTCCGGTAAGCCAGACATGGCCCAGCGGCCCCCATCGCGACACGCCGTCATTAAACTGAATAGTGCCAGAGAGTCCTTCCATGAATGACAGGTTCATATAACGAGCGAATTCCCAATATCCCACTGAAGCACTTTTATTTCCTGGCTGGTTATATTCAAAATCGACAAACCAGAAGGTAGCTCCCTTTTCATCTGGTTTATACATCTCGAGCGTCGAAGTAAAATATCTGCGGTCTTCAGCAAAGTCATAGTGAATTTGCAGATTTTGACCAGTACTTATTGACACAACAAAGATCAGGCTAAAGAATAGCTGTGTCTCATATTTCATAGGGAGAAACTAAAACTTTTCTGAGAAAGAGGTGTGTGTTTGTTCCGTTAATTCAGCGCTTTTGGATAGTGCCACACGCCAGTCTTGCCCCGCCAGCGCCTCCCTTCTGTCCGGTTGTCCCCAGATCAGGGTCTACATGAACAATGATGGCACTTCCATTACCGTCAAAAAGGGTAAGTGGTCCGTCAGAAAGTGTGACTCGGCTGGTTCGGTGTTCAAATCTCGCCACACCATTCTCGTTGGCCACAAGATTTGGCAGATCACCCATGTGGAATGGGTGGTTCGCGTCTGGATTAGACATTCCATATGGTCCAGGATCCAGGTGCCCCCCCGCTGCACCAAAGGTTGGTTCACAAGTGCCGTTCTCATGGATGTGACAGCCGTGGACCGAGCCAGGCTCCAAGCCAGTCACTTCCAGGGTGACAAGAACTGTTGGAACCACCCCTTTACTACTCTGTACAAATTCGGCATGTCCGGAAACGCCTGATCCTTCAGCTCCGGTAATATCTGCACGAGCACGATAAATTTCATTGTTTTGACTGGAGCAGCTCGAAAAAAGAAATGCTAAACTAATAACCAGGGCCAAAAAATAGCAATAAATCGCGTTTTTCATATTAAATCAACCTCGAGTCTTGATATAAGTTTAGGGCAGATCGGACAGTAAGGAAAATGTAAATTCTTTGCGTCAATGAAAATCGGTTCAGTAAAGATCGAATCTCCTGTTTTTTTAGCGCCCATGGCTGGGGTTACAGACTATGCTTTTCGAATCCTCTGCAAGGAGATGGGAGCTGGCGTGGTCTATTCTGAGTTTGTCTCGGCTGACGGTATTATCCGTGAAAACCAGAAAACTTTAGACCTGATCCATTTCCATGAAGAAGAGCGGCCCATCGGTATTCAAATGTTCGGAAGCTCGCCGGAGGTCATGGCTCAAGCCGCCCGTTTCGTGGTTGACAATTTCAGACCTGACATTCTTGATATCAATTATGGGTGTCCTGTACCGAAGGTAACAAAACGAGGCGCTGGTTCAGCAGCTTTAAAGGACCTCTGTCTAATGGATGAGATAACGACGAGTGTGGTTGAATCTGTCCCAGACGTCCCTGTGACAGTAAAGATGCGTTCCGGTTGGAACCAGGAGTCGATCGTGACTCCTGAAGCAGGAGAGCGCCTGGAGAAGATCGGGATTAAAGCCATTACCTTGCACCCACGTACAACCGTCCAATCCTACCTTGGTCAAGCTGACTGGTCCTTAATTAAGGAACTAAAACAAACAGTCTCTATTCCTGTCATTGGTAACGGTGATGTTTCAACCCCCAAGCATGTGCTTTCAATGTTTGAGGACACTGGGTGTGATGCTGTCATGGTGGGGCGTGGTGCTCTTGGTAATCCTTGGTTTTTCAGAGAGACTCTTGCCCTGTTGAGGGGAGAACCACTGCCTGAAAAGTGCACTGTTTCTGAGCGCGTCGAAATGTGCCAACGACATTTCGACCTTCTTCTTGAAAATAGGGGCGAGCACTGGGGAATGAATCTTATGAGGAAACATTTTGGGTGGTACATCAGAGGATTTCCCGGCGCGGCCAAGTTCCGACAGGCTCTTGTTACTGCCCAAGGATTAGACGAGATGCAACTAGAATTAGTTTCTCTAGCAAAAACTGAACAGAGAGCTTCACCGCCTGTTTTTGCTTAAACGGTTAATATTAAGAAATTCAGCTAAAGTATTCCTTGTGTAGCCTTTCAACTTTGTCCGGCTCCACCGGCTCAGACAACCCCACCTTAAACGCCAGAAACCACATAACAAATATTCCATATACCAAAAAAAGGAGTTGCCACACCCAAAGTGACGGCAGGCCAAACGGTACCCATGTGGCTGGGCTATTTGGGTTAGAAAAGAGTGTGTTACCAATCGTTGCAAACGGTCCAAAACCAACCAAAAACCATATGATTGTTAATATCCACGCCAACGAAACCTTTCTCTTTTGAGCGGGTGAAATTCCTGACACTAATTGAAGGAATTTGTGCCGTTTTTCCTTTGCCTCCTTTTCTTTTGGGTCTTTGTTGGTCATTTTTGATACAATCACGGCAATAGCGAGATTAAAGAGAATTCCCCATCCTGCACTGTGAATCGTAAGTGGATAGGCCCCCCAAGGTAATCCAAACCATGCTGAGGTTCGGTCTGTTAGCGTAACAGCCACCAACCCCGCCACCAATCCAGCCACCACACCTTTTCTCGTAAACCATGGGAAATAACAAACACCCATGAGTGCTGGATACATCTGAAAACCATATGCAACAGCAAGACCGCCAAGCATGACGATGGCTGAAGTCGATTTTGCAGCCACTACCAGTGCGGCTCCTGCCACAAGGACAACTGTAATGCGGCCTACCCTCTTTTGTACAGAATCAGTCGCGCCTGGCGCCACATATCTTTTATATATATCTCTTGTCACCATTGCGCTAAAGGTGGACATATAAGCTGCGCCAGTACTCTGCATGGCTGCAAGTGCACAAACAGTAAGCAGCCCCATCAGCCATGGTGATGAGTCAGAAATAAGATTAATGAGCTGAGGAACTAGATTCTTGTCGTTCGCACTTTCGAGTGTGCCGTTAGCGATGAGCACGTGACCCCCAACTCCTTGGAAAATTGTAAAGGTAAAAAGAATTATACCAATTACTACTGATGATGCAGCTACCTGCTGCCAGCGAAATGGTTTGCTAGTTTTGTTCGCGAAGGCCCACATGGAAAACGCCGGTGACGATTGAATCCCCATAAGGGCAAACATGTATGTCATACACATAATACCTGTCCATGTCCCTCCCGCAGCTTTGCTACCGGCCGACACCATCTGAATACTGCCAGGGATGGCAACAATGGGGGAGTGTCCAGCCGGTGTTAAGTTACTATTAGAAGTCAAATCGCCTTTTACATGTTCCGCCATGCCGGCAACAAAGCCAGACCAGCCACCTGAAAAATGGATCGCCAAACCACCCAAAATGCATATTCCCAACGCCAACAAAATACACTGAAGGCAGTCGACGTAAGCCACAGATCTCAATCCCCCCGATGCCACATATATAACAACCACGGTAGACAAGGCAAACATACCAAAGTTCGCACTCACTAGACCGTCAGTAACTACATTAAACAAATCTCCAGAAGCTCTCAACTGAACACCGAGATAGGGGACGCTGAACAAAAGCGCGACCAGAACAGTAAGCATCCTAATTGCATTACCGCCATAATAGTCACTATACATCTCACCAGGAGTAATGTATTTAAACGCCCGACCAAGAACCCACTGCCGACGCAGAAAAAGGACTCCTGTAAACGGAATTGTTAAAGCATAGAAGGAAGCAAACGCATAAGGAAGCCCATCTGTAAATATTTTCCCGGGGTGACCCACAAAAGTCCAACCACTAAAGCTGGTGGCCGTTGCAGCCAAGACAAAGACCCAAATGCCAATGGACCGGCCGGCCAGAAAATAGTCTGAAGAAGTCCGGGCGCTTCGGGCACCCTTAAAACCCCAAAACAAACAATAGGCCCAGTAAACACTCACAAATATAGTAAGCCACAGAAGTTTTGAGTCCATATTGAGTTTCTCCCCGAAGAAGTATAAGTGATTCTACCTGATGCTAGAAAAAGAGTCAAGATTTTCTTAAGGACAAAGTGATACCAGAAAGGGCATGATGAATATTAGATTTACCTTCTTTGTTAAGGAAAATATTGTGAAGAATCTGTGTTGGAGAAGAATATGGCGGTAGGTGCGGCTACCATCTCTCTTTTATTCCTTATCTACTATTTTGTTCGAAGCACGGGGGCGAATCAGCATCTCGACCTTGATTACTCCACTGAATATGCCCGCCGGCAAGCTATAGCAACCGCCACTCTGGATATTGAGTCTGATCCCGAGATCCTCTGGCATACTCTTACTGATATGGCTAATTACAAAACATGGTATCCATGGGTGCATCGCTTGCGTGTAACAAATGAGAACACAAAACGATGGGCACATAAACATTCCCTTTTGAAATACAAAATGGAAGTTGGAAGCCGGTTTAAAATTCAGCCTTTTTTTGGGGCACCCTATAACAGCTGCCGTTTTGTCTCAATTGACCCTCCTAACAAACTTGCCATGGAGATGCGCTTTTTTCCACTAAACAGAGAATTAGTAACGTTCAATCTTCACCCTTATAAAAACTGTGTTGAGGTAACCTACACAGCCACAAGCAATAGCCTCCTCAATTTTCTTACAACAGCCATGTTTTCTTGGCGGGGAAAAGAAGTTTTGAGAAATCTAAATAACATAATGCCGAAGGTCGATTATGAAGAAGATACTGCCGAAGATGCGGCGAGAGTACCTCAGTTCGTCTTTGATGACAATTTTATCAATGCCCTTATTGCAAAAGCTTACAGCGACGGCACGGACATCCTCAATAGCATTTCCGAAAAAGTAGTTCGCGGAAAGGCCAAATCCGGTCTTATAAAAGCGAAGCGGGTCGGAAAACCTCCGAATACAACACCTGATGCAACACAAGCGGTCAACCAATTCCTGTCCGGTGATGCTCCCCAAGTAGGTGTGGCGTCTCCATCAGCGCCTGCAGTTGAGGTCCCTGAGGAGATACGAATCAATCAATACATCCTCAGGGGGCTAGATGGAGATACAGATATCATTAATTCCATCAACGATCGTGTCTTTCGCTCAAAGGTGAAATCAGCACTCACAAAAGCAAAACGCACCGGTGAACGTCCGGAAGTTCCACCTGACACGCTTCCGCTGGGTGCTGAGCCGGCGGTTGCTCCATCAATACCCACTCAGAAAATAGATGAAGGGACTCTCATCAACACCTACGTTGCAAAGGCCATGGGTGGAGATGAAGAAGCTATCTCTAGTATCAAAGACCGTGTATTAAGATCGAAAGTGAAATCTGCACTGGTTAAGGCAAAACGCACCGGCATAATGCCAGAAGTCTCTGAAACTTCTGACCAGCCACTAGCTCCGGAAACTCAAGAAGAAGCTTCCCCAACTCCTCCTGCTGGTTCAGACGGTCCTGAAACGGTCGTAGATCAGGCCGTTCGGGCCGCCCTGGAAGGCAACATGGATCTTATCAATGGCCTAGGGGACAGAGTGTTGCGGGCTAAAGCCAAGTCGGCCTTAGCAAAGGCGAAGCGAGCCCAAGGATAAAAAGTTTGATCTCCGTTTGTCTGCACGCATACGTGTATGATCTTAATTTTCCCCTCTTCTTGTTCAATAGACTACCAGAGCCAACTTTTCTCCCCCTGTGGGAGCGGGGGAAGCGGTCTCCCATCATTAAAGCCTATTGTTCCTTCATGCAAAGGCACCGGTAACCCAATCACACGTGTATCACTCAACACTAAACTCAACATCCCTTGTTTCGATGTAAGTTTCTCCGCTAGAATATGCGCTCTGTGATCTGAGAAGTGATTTTCGCTAATAAGTACGTAGGTACCAAAAACTGAAATTACTCTTAGCGGTTTTGCCCCTCCTTTCAGCTTCTGTTTGCCGAATACCGTCCCGTTCAGCCACGGAGTAATTTCAACAAATTCACCTTCTCCTCGTATAGCTAGTTCTAGATCATCAATTGGGACAAGCGCAACGTCAAATTGATGACTTAACAGAAGCTTCAGGGCAGCAAGGGTCGTTGGAGCCCGAACCGCAATAGCCTCACTTTTTGGAAGAACTTCTCCAAGAACGGTCGCAATCTCCAAACCAATCGGATAAGATTGAGGATCAGAAGCTGTGGTAACAAGAAATAGTCGATCTTTCCTCCATTTGTACCAGAGACCATACGGGCTGTGGGCAAAAAGAAAACTGGCCGAGCCTATAATAATTAAAAAGAAAATACTGACGCGCGCGTGACTTTTTCGCAAGGAGGGTCTCTCGTTTTGCACTCTCTATGCAAAGACTCTATTTAAACACTTCCAAAGGCAGAACAGCCAAGACGCCAAAGTTTGGTACGTCAACCAGCTGGCTGATCCTGAGATCAACCGCGGCGCTACAAAGTATGTACGCCTGTTCCCGGGTTAGGCTTTTTTCTCTCACTAAATAACTGATCATTTGCAGTAGAGCATCCCGGGCTGCAAGAGTTAAATCTTCTGACAGATTCTCAAGGTCACCAATCCGTTCACCATCAAGATAGGCTTGTTGCGGAGTCACTTTATCCTTCTGCTTAATGGGGTAGCCTACCGTTCCGTAGAATGATCCTGGTGCCAGGTTCTTTAACTGATCATCATGACCTTCCACATGAGGTTGGGTGATATCCTTCCCTTTCCCTTTCAGCACCTCAACTCTCACTTCTACGATTGCACTCATTTCAATGGCAGTCCCTGACACCTCGCCATCTCCCTGAGCATAATGGATATCTCCAATGGAAAGAAGTGCACCATCTACGAACACCGGTAAATAGAGGATAGTCCCAACCTGCATCTGTTTTACATCCATGTTCCCTCCATTTTCTCTTGGCGGCACGGTCCTCAAACAACGTTCAGCATGTTGACCTCCCGGGCCACAGATATCAGATGGTTGCGCGTCCATTGGTTCTGGTGGGAGGGCAAATCCCCCGGCATCAGCCAAAGCAGTTTCCCGTTGATACATCTTTTCTACCTCTTCAGGTCCAGGTGCAACACCAACAGTCCCCATAAATCCAGCAAAAGGAACATGTATTCCTGGCATGTCTATTGAGGTGGCGGCTACCCTGTCCAGGTTCCAACGTACAATGTGTGGCTCTGGATAGAGATCTCTTAGGAAACCAAAGCCTGGAACGATCACCGTATAACCAAAGGAGGCTGGCTCAATGTCTATAAGCGTTATCGCTAAGACGTCGCCTCGCTCCGCACCATTGATGTAAACAGGGCCCGTCAGTGGGTGTACCACGTTCAGATTTGCTCCCGCTACATCGGCCGGGGTTGACTCCTCAGTAAACGGACTGTCCAGAGCATCCCTGGTTTCATAAACAAGCACATCACCTGGATCCGCATGAGCAACAGGTGGAATTGCCCAGTGCCATCGGTTATGACATTTAGGATCATTAATGCAGTGGTCGCCCGTCGCCGAAATTTTTATTGTTTTTCCACCAACAGTCTGCTTCATCGGGCAGCCCACAAGAAACAACGCAATGAAGGTTGCACACAGTAGTCTTGCCATCTTATTCATTACATTCCCCCTTCAATAATATTTCTACTTCCTAATATTATATAATACCAATTGTCTTTATTGCAATCAAGGATTTCCGGTTATGTGACTGTTTTCCTGTAGAAACTGGCGAACATCTCGCGCCTCATCCTGCGAAATCTCGTGGGCGATAGGATACTCCCTCCAGGTGAGGCTGAATCCTATTTCCTTTAATAAGTGAAGTGATTCCTTCGACCGGTGCAATGGCAATATAGGGTCATACAATCCGTGTGCAGCAAAAATTGGGCTCTCTATAGGCATGTTTTCACGTCGCTTCACATCCTCCCCTTCCATAAGAAAACCACTCAGGGCCACAACGGCACCTATCGGATTTTCTAAGTGTAGCATAATATCCAAGCACATGCCGGCACCCTGAGAAAAACCGAGAAGAACAATCTCTTTAAAGGCAAATCCTTTAGCACAAACATCCTTTACTAAAGAGATAAGCAACTCTCTGCTCTCTATCCTTTCCTGTTCAGAATCTTTATTCAAGGGAAATGAAAACCACCCTTTTCCAAGGCCTCCGGTCCCAGGAACTTCAAACAGGCCGTCTGGAAAAAAAGTTTGAGTACCTTTTAGCCTAAGACTTTGGACAAAAGGAACAAGATCGTGTTGGTTGGCTCCCCATCCGTGTAAAACAATAAGAGCAACCTTTGCCGGACCCTCTTTTGGTGGAAGCTCAATCAACCCTCATCACCCGATATTGAAACTGATAAATTCCAAGGGCTTTGTCTATCGCAACTTTTCTTATGTATGAAAGTGAAATCTCTTTTTCAAGATTCGAGAATAGCGTTACAGAGTCGCTTGGGAAAATATGCGGGTGATTCGTCAGGAAAATATGTGTTAAGTACAAAGAAAACCTACTATAGGTCTGGGCACCACCTATGATGAAGCATTTTTCTGTCTTGGTCTGAGAAATGACCGTCTCAGGATCCATGTCCCTGTGCATCACAACCACCTCCCTACCATCAAGCTCTGTGGCTAGAGTTGATTCTGTGTTAGAACCCATAACCACTGTCTGACCAATGGTTTGCTCCCGAAACAATTGTAAGTCTTCTGACCAGTCCACTACTTCCGTGGGGTGGCGTGCTATCATGCCGTTGACCGTGACGGCGGCTGTGAGTATCACATCCATAGTTTTCAATTGGTTCCGTTTAGGGTGCCTGCAACAACTGTAATGCGCCTGCCGGGATCACAATAGGCGTGGATCGAATCATTAACTTGTTCAAGAGTCAATAAATTGATAAGGTTGGGATATTCATCCATGAACGACAACTCTTTACCTCTCTCCACTGTTGTCAAAACTCTGTTGGCGATGCCGGCTGTTGTGTCGAGACCTACCTGATACATACCAGATATGGTTGTCTTCTTGGCCTCCAGCTCGTCTCTAGTGACACCTCCTCTAAGCCAAAGGTTAAGCTGTTTCTCCATGGACTTTTTTGCTTTGTCAATGATGTCCGGCGCAAAAGTCCCCCAGATATACCAATAGCCGTCATTGCCTTCTTCCACGCCGCCAGTAGATGATTGAATCCCATAGGTGAGCCCCTCTTTATCTCTCACCGTTGCCATGAGTCTCGCCGAAAAATTTCCCCCCAGAATGAAATGGCTCATCATAACAGCATAATAATCTTCGTGCTCTCGATCTATGCCTATCCCGTGTCCCGTTACCACATCAGCACTGGTCTTGTCCGGAATGTGAACCACTTCTGACAGATGCTTGTAAATGGTGTTTGCCTTAGATTTTGCAACAGTTCCCAAGGTCAGGGGAGATTCCTTCCATCCTCCAAATCTTTTCGCAATCTCTTTTTCAACAGTTCTGTGATCCACATCACCCACAAAACAGATGTGGACCGTCCCTAATCCATAGTTTTCACCATGGAACGATTGCAACTGTTTGGTTGTCACTTTTTCCATGTTCTCAATCTCTCGGTCCAATCCCATGGCCCGGTTTGGGTGGCCTTCAGGGTAGAGTTGCATGAGAAATGCTTCAATGGCTCGAGTCCGTGTGTCCTCTTTTGATTTTCTCATTTCCGCTGTCCGCCGCTGCACAATCGATTGTAAATCCTTCTCATTATACGCCGGCATCATAAGCTGCTCCGCCAACAACTCGATCAGGAGAGGCAAGTTTTCCCTAAGACATTTACCTGAGAAGTGTACGCGGTATCTGCCCGAGGTAAATACAAGTTTTGCACCAACAGATTCTAGAGCGTCTCCTATTTTAAACTTGTCCCGCTTCTGTGTACCAAGATCCAACATGGCAGCTGCTATTTCAGGTACAACAATATTATTTGTTGCAAAGACATCCCCGCCTAGAAAACTTCCACGAAATGTAATTACATCTTTAATATCTGTTTTCAGGAAATAAAGGTTGAGCCCATCTAACGGTGACGAACTTTTTATTTTGGGGGCCAGCTCCAAACTTTTACTCAGCGTTAGGCCCTTGTGAAGTAGGAATAAAAAACCCGGTGGTGCTTTGGTCTTCTTTCAGATATTTAGAAGCTACACGCTTAACATCATTAACTGTGACTCTTTCAATCTTTTCAAGGAATGTGGTATAAAATGTCCAGTCTCCAAGGGCAATTGCCTCATTTAAATTGCTGGCAACGGAGTAAGATCCGTCTCTTGTGAATGCGGTTTCGGCACGTATCTGGGATTTTGCATAGTGAAGTTCCTTCTCCTGCACATCTTTAGCAATAATAGTGCCGTATTCTTCCAACACACCTTTTTCTGCTTCTTCACATGTGATGCTTCCCGCTAGAAAGACATAGGTAACAAAAAGGCCATTATCATGAAGGGGATGAGACCAGACATTCACATCAGCTGCTTTGCCGGAATCGATGAACCTTTTGTAGAAGCGGCTCATCTTTCCATGGCCCAGAATGCGCCCGAGGATTTGCAAGGTATGAGTGTCTTCATGAACACCTTCAGGTGTTTTATGCGCTAAGCCCACAATCGGCATTTCTCCCGCTCTTTTCACCATGACCCGCCGGGGTCCTTCTTGAGGCGGTTCACTGGTATACATTTGGGGGATACTGTGTGACGGCTTTGGAATCGATCCGAAATGTTTGTCCAAAAGAGTAAGAGCAACGTCTTTCTGAAAATCACCTATGACAGAGATAGTGGAATTATTCGGCCAATAAAAGGTGTTGTAAAACTTTTTCAGTCGCTCCGTCGTCACGTTTTCAATGTCTGAACGCCACCCAATGGTGGAATGATGATACGGATGAGCCTGGTAAGCAGTCGCCCAGATATTTTTGTCTAGTGCCTCATATGGATCGTTTTCACCGCGCTCGAACTCATTTATTACAACAGTCATTTCTGACTGTCTGTCCTCGTCTTTAATAAACGCACCTCTCATTCTGTCGGCCTCTATTTCCATGGCTTTTTCCAAGTGTTCTTTTGGCAACAGCTCAAAATAGTTGGTTCGATCGAACCAGGTTGTGGCGTTGATCATGGCACCTACATCCTGAAGTACATTCCAAATGGCTGTTCCTCCTTCTTTATTAAACTGTTTTGATCCCTTAAACATAAGATGTTCTAAAAGGTGTGTCGATCCCGTGTGGCCAATAGCCTCGTTCCGGGAACCCACACGATAGGTAACCATAAAGGTAATAACAGGGGCGTGGTGGTTCTCTAGCAGCAGGACGGTGAGATCGTTTTTTTTATGCCGATATTCGGTAATTCCTCCTGATTCTTTCACAGGAATAAATTGTTTGATGGTTTTACTCACAGGACAACTTTTATGTCAAAATAAAAAGGGAAGGTAAAGTTTATTTTATAATGCTCGCAATAGCCTTGAAGTTGTCACCGCTGGCTACCTGCTGTAGTTCGAATAAAGCCATTTCTACCGAGGTCATATTAGCCCCCAGGGCTCCCATTTTTTGAAGGCCGAGATTGTGGTTCGACTCGTGTCGTGACATGACAGCGTCAGTGACGACATGCACCTCGTAACCTTCTATCAGCAGATCCTGTACGGTCTGATAAACACAGACATGTGTCTCAATTCCGCAGACCAAAATCTGTCTCTTCTCATAAGATTTTATCTTTTCCGATACAATATTATCACCCAAGCAACTGAATGTTATCTTTTCCATTCTTTCCGTGCTGTTCAGGGCCGCAGCTACCTCGCTCATTGTGGGGCCCAACCCGGCCGGGTACTGTTCGGTCCAATTGATGGGAATACCCAAAACTCTGATACCTTTAATAAGCCGACAGATATTTTTCTTGGTCTGTTCCTGTTCTTGCATGACAGCAAATATTTTCTCCTGCACATCAATCACAAGAAGCTGACTCTCTTCTGTAATCAGTTTCATCAATTATACTGCAAGAGTCTTAGCAACTTCCTCAGCGTGACCTCTTGGCGAGGCTTTTGGGAAGGTGTGAATAACTACATTGTTTTCATCTAGAACGATGGTACCCCGCATGACACCTTCATATTGCTTCCCGTACATTTTCTTGGCTCCCCACACACCCAACTTGTCTAGCATCATGTGGTTTTCATTGCTTAGAAGCGGGTAGGTGAGACCACATTTAACCACAAATTTCTTCAGAGCCTTGGGCGGGTCAGCGGACAGACCATAAACATCAACATTTCTCCTTTCAAACCTTTTCAATATCGACTGAAACTCAGTCGCTTCAATCGTTCATCCTGGAGTGCTTGCTTTGGGGAAACAAAAAATCACCTTTTTCCTGGAGGTCTCCAGACTTCTATGCTCGCCGTTATGGTCTAACAATGTCAAATTGTCTACTGTTTCACCAACTTCAATCATAACAACTCTCCGTTGTATTTCCGCATAACACCAACCACCACGCCCTGTATTCTCACCCTGTCCACTGAGTATATCACAGGATCTAATGTTCTGTTTGCTGGTCTTAATTCTATCTCATCATTGCGGAGATAAAGTTTTTTTATGGTTGCCTCCTGATCGTCAATTAACGCCACAATAGTCTGACCGTTTTGAGCTTCAATTTTTTCTTGTACAATGACAAAGTCGCCATCTTGAATGTGTTCTTCTATCATGGAATCACCTGACACTTTTAGAACATAGTGTTTTCCGCGCCGGAGAAATGATGCGGGAACCTCAATGACCTCCGGGTTTGAAATGGCATCAATCGGTTTTCCGGCAGCTACCATTCCTAACACTTCAAGGGTGTTGAAGGAGGAATCGGCTGGGTGGAGTTCAATGGAACGAGTTCTGTTCCACTCGTGACGAATGGCCCCCTTCTCTTTTAGCGCCCGAATGTGCTTATAGACGGTGCCTTTTGATGTAAACCCGAAACTTGAAGCAATTTCATCAAAGGTGGGTGCATAGCCATGCCTTGAGATATATCCTCTCAGGTAGTCGAAAATTTCTTTCTGTCGCTTCGTTAAGAACATGAGTACAAAAAGCGTACAAATTTAGTCCAATTGCACGAAAAAATAAAGATGTTGAAACTATAGATTAGAATTCGAGCTGTGAGCGAATTCCGTCAACCCTGCGACAAAAATCTGCCTTTTCTTTCATCTTGCCCTTCACCGCCCGGCAAGCATGTATAACAGTGGAGTGATCGCGCCCACCAAAGTGCATCCCTATGTTTTCCAGAGAAGTGCCCACAATTTCCCGGGACAGGTACATGGCCACCTGCCTAGCTCTGGCCACATCCATTTTCCTGCCTCGCCCTACAAGTTTTTTCTCAGGTACATCCATGGCTTCGCTAACACTTTGTATCACGTCTTCAATGGATACTGTTTTAGTCCCGGGGCGGCCCAATGTTTCACGAAGAGCCCGCTTGGCCAGAGACATGGTAATGTCCGAATGTGACAGCGATGAATATGCTAATAGTTTGATGAGGGCCCCTTCCATCTCCCGGATGTTGGTGCGGATATTCGTGGCGATAAACTCTATGATTTCGTAGGGAATTTCTAAACTGTCATCTTCTGCTTTTTTCTGAAGGATTGCGATGCGTGTTTCAAGATTTGGTGCTTGAACATCAACAATCAACCCTGATTTAAAACGGGAAAGCAACCTGTCCTTTAGTCCATATAGCTCACTCGGGTGACGGTCTGTTGTTAAAACCACTTGCTTTCCTCTTTGGTAAAGATCATTAAAAGTGTGAAAAAATTGTTCTTGGGTTTGCTCCTTTTTCTGCAAGAACTGAATGTCGTCCACCAGTAGAACATCTACTTTTCTGTGTCTCTCCGTAAACGGGGCGCTGTTGTTGTTTTGAATGGCTGTAATAAAATCAAGAGTGAACTTTTCGCTAGTGGTATAATGAACTCGTGGCCTCGGCAACCGCTGCAAGACCTTGTTCCCAATGGCTTGAAGAAGGTGTGTCTTTCCTAAACCAACGCCACCGTAAACAACCAGTGGATTAAATGATGTCTGTCCTGGCGAGTCTGCAACTGAAACAGCGGCCGCTTTGGCCAGCTGGTTGTTTGATCCTTCCACAAAACTATCAAAAGTGTAGCGTTTGTTCAGCCTGCTTCCACTATCATAGTTCTGACCCGAACCTCTTTGTTCAACAAGGGTGTCTGGCTCTGTTGGAAACTCACCGTTGCCAGGTTCACTCACAACGACACTATAACGGACTTTTAGATCTTTTCCTGTTGCAGTTTTGAGTTTTGACAATAGCATCCTTCGATAATGACGATCGATCCATTCATAATAAAACTTGCTAGGGACTTCTAGTGTCAAGCTGTTTTCGTCTAAGCTAACCGCTCTAATCGGTTCAAACCATGTTGCATAAGTTTGTTTACTAATAGAAGATTGGACTTCTCCTGACAAATTTGTCCATAAATCTGATGCTGTTAAAATAGTTTTATCCACAACTTATCCACACTGTGGGGGAGGTTAAATTTATCCCTTTCTCTCCTCTGATATCAAGCGGAAAAATTGTTTTTTGGTATAATCAGTACACAGGCAGTAAACTTGAAGGAGTGGTTGCTGAGGTTTTCTATAATAGTTAATTTCCACGTCTTTAAAATGGTGTATCATGAAAAGGACTTATCAACCGAGTAACCGGAAGCGGAAAAAGAAGCACGGTTTCCGTTCCCGTTCTTCCTCTCCTGGTGGAAAACGCATTCTTCGTCGCAGACGAAGTAAGGGGAGAAAGAAGATCTCGGCCTAACCACACTTTTTAATTTTCAACACGATAGTCTTATGCCGACCTCCCTAAAACGGTTTCGGTTAGCCCTCTGCTCTTGCTCTCGTTGGGCTGTCCGATTACCCTCGATTGTTTTATCACTTTTGGCCCGGTTTCTAATTCAAGCATATCAGTTTGTCTTTTCTCCACTTTTTCCCTCCACCTGTCGCTTCTCCTTGTCCTGCTCTAACTACGCACTGGAAGCGTTTCAAAAGCACTCTCCAGGTAAGGCCATGATGTTGACTCTCATAAGAATTTCCAACTGTCACCCATGGGGCACCCATGGAGAGGATCCCGTCCCAGACTGATGGACAAGAAAACCATTTTTGCCTTCCTGTTTATCGCCCTCATCCTGATGGCTATGCCCTATTACTATGAAATGATTGGTCTTGCTCCACCACCCCCACAGGAAGAGGCGGCAGCTCCTAATAATACATCTCCAGAAAAATCGGCTTTGTCAACCCCGAAAGCTTTACGCGGAGGTGTGGTCACTGCAAGCCCAGGCTGGCCGATAAAAACAGCTTTTGAAGAAACAATAGTATATGTGAAGACTCCTCTCTATGTGGCTGGTGTCTCCTCCCGGGGAGGTGGTTCCCTAGTGTCTTTTGTGTTAAAAAACTACATGTTAAATGATTCCTCTCTTGTTAATCTTGTTGTGGACGAAATCAACAGGGACAATCTTTTAATCAAATTCAAGGATTTCACGGGTGAAAACGTAATCCTTGACAACGCTTGGATATTATCTGACCCTTACTCTCTAAATGACACTGTCTTTGCAATGGATGAAAGCAGGTCTCTAGATTTTTCATCTACAATAGATGGGAAGATTATAAACAAGACCCTCACGTTTAATCCTGATAGTTATACCATCGGTTTAACCATGGACCTACAAAGTGTTGGCCGCGACATGATGTCTCAAGAACGCTTCACACTTGTTTGGAATGGAGGCCTTCCATCCACAGAGCCCAACAAGAGCGATGAGGCATCTTTCTACGCCGCCAATCTTTCCCAAGGTCGGGAGGTAACCAAGCACAACGGCAAGGACGGAAATGTTGTCTCTTCAACAGGCAGAACGGATTGGGCCGCCATCAGGTCAAAATACTTTACTGTCGCTATCGTCCCTACCTCTATTAGTAATTACGGAGAAGTAAGTGGGAGAACCAGAACAACCCCTCTTGTCAATGGCAACAGCAAAGCACCCATATACAACCTGTCTGTTGGCTTCTCATCCGCTGCTCCCTCAGCTGCTATTGTCTATCTCGGGCCTCTACAGTATAATAGTTTAAAGTCCCTTAACGTGGGGCTTGAGAACACTATGAGCTTTGGCCTTGCTCCCATACGTGGCATCGGTCGGGGCGTGCTGTTTCTTTTAACGGCTTTTTATGGTTTCATTCCTAATTATGGTGTGGTGCTTATCGTTTTTTCAGTGCTTGTTAAAATTGTGGTCTACCCCCTAACCAAAAAAAGTTATCAGTCCATGAAAGAGATGCAACTTCTTCAGCCTGAACTTATGAAGCTCAAGGACAAATACCAGGGAGACCCCCAGCGGCTTAATAAAGAAACAATGAAAATGTATAAAGAGCGTGGCGCAAACCCTCTTGGTGGGTGTCTCCCTATGCTTCTTCAGATGCCCCTTTTGTTCGCCCTTTTTATTGTCTTTAGGTCAACAATTGAGCTTCGGGGCGCCCCGTTTGTTCTTTGGATAGATGATCTTTCTCAGCCTGACGCCCTAATCCCCCTCCCTTTCTCTCTTCCACTTTATGGAAACCAGATTAGCCTATTGCCCCTTCTAATGGGTGTCTCCATGTTTATACAACAAAAAATGTCAACCACTCAGGCCAACCCACAACAGAAGATGATGACTCAGTTTATGTCTGTCTTTTTTGTTGTTCTTTTCAACCAATTTCCGTCAGGTCTTAACCTTTACTATACGCTCTTTAACGTTTTGACAATTCTTCAACAAAAATATATGATCCACCCCACAGGGGTGGTAAATGTTTCTACAAAGAAGGCGTGATTTCTTCGGTTAGTACTCTCTCCTCCAGTTTAAGCTCAACAATTGCATCTCTCGCAACACCTGCTGGTATTAGCGGAATAGCTGTCGTACGAATCAGTGGTCCTAATTCTCTCTCGGTCGCGCAAAAATTGAGTAGGAAAAGAAAAGAAGTTTTTAAGCCAAGATACGCCCTATATACGCCCCTCTTTTCTCCCCGGGGTCTTGAAATTGATTCAGGTGTTCTCACCTTTTTCCCTTCACCACATTCTTATACGGGTGAGGACGTTTTAGAGCTCTCTTGTCATGGTGGTGTTGTTGTTGCCAACGAACTACTAGACGCATGTTTCTCTTTAGGTTGTGTTCCTGCCCACCCAGGTGAGTTTACAAGGCGTGCCTTTATGAACGGCAAGATAGACTTGTGTCAGGCTGAGGCTGTTGCTGGTGTTATTATGTCAGAATCCTCAATGGACAAAGAGGTTAACTATAAAATTTTAACTGGTAGATTTTCAGACCTTGTGTTAAAGCTTAAGAGTTCTCTTTTTGGGCTTGTCACCATTTTAGAGGCTGAGCTCGACTTCACTGACGATGAAATAAAACCAACACCGCAAAAAGACAAGGCTGCCCTTGTTTCCCTTGTTTTATCCCAAACAAAAGAGGTTCTCTCAACCTATACAACAGGAAAGGTTCTGCATCGTGGTGCTTTGGTTGCACTTGTAGGGAAACCAAATGTTGGAAAGTCAAGTTTGTTGAATGCGATCCTATCCGAGGAAAGAACTATTGTTTCGGAAAATCCGGGCACAACACGAGACGCTGTTGAGGTTCCTTTCCTAATCAACAACTTCCCTGTCAGGTTGGTAGACACTGCCGGCCTCGGGAAGCCCAACAGTGCTGTCGAGGGACGTGGAATGGACTTCACACGAAATTATGTAAATAAGGCCGATCTTCTTTTAAATGTTGTGGACATTTCTCAACCCAAAACAGCTGTAAAAAAGGACATTATTAACTCTGATAACCAACGTCCCGTCATTCATGTTTTAAATAAATGTGATCTCTTGAACAATGGCCCTTCCGAACAGTGGCTTTCAATGTTCCCCAATGTTTCAATAACGTCAGCCCTGTGTGGTGATGGGGTCGATGATTTGCTAAGGTCCATCTACAAGAGGTTTGTTCAGCGTTCAGCTCTTGTTGGGGGGGTGGTTCTAACAAATGCCCGGCACAAGCTTGCCCTTGATGGGGTGGCGGAGTCTCTCGAGCGTGCTCTCTATGTTATCTCTTCCAACGAATCCTCTGAAATCTTAGCCGTTGAGCTCCGGGGGGCGCTTTTTCATCTTGATGAAATTTTGGGCATTACAACCGTTGATGATATTCTCGATAATATTTTTTCAAACTTTTGTATAGGCAAATAATGTTTCACGTGAAACCATGTTTCTAAAGAAAAATTACGACGTGGTGGTCGTTGGTGGTGGTCATGCTGGTGTTGAGGCGGCCCTCGCAGCCGCCCGCTTAGGCCTGCAGACCGCCCTTGTTTCTTTGGATCTTTCTGTGTTGGGGCGAATGTCTTGTAACCCGGCTATTGGTGGCCTTGCAAAGGGACACCTTGTGAGGGAGGTTGACGCACTTGGCGGACAAATGGGGCTTCTCGCTGATTCTGCTGGACTTCAATTTAAAATGCTAAACAAATCCAAGGGTAAGGCTGTTTGGTCTCCTCGAGCACAAATAGACAAAAAGCTTTATGAGCGGCTTGTTCTTTCTGTGGTTCAATCAGAACCAAATCTCCACACCCTAGAAGGAGAGGCGCGCAAGGTTCTCTGCAAAAACGGTGAGGTAGTTGGTATTACTGTTGGTGATGAAATTCGGGTTGGTTGTCGCTCCCTTGTGTTAACCTGTGGAACGTTCCTTAATGGTCTCATTCATGTGGGGAGGAGAAAAATTCGTGCTGGTAGAATGGGAGAGGAGGCCTCTGATGGCATTACTGAGTCTCTTGCTTCCCTCGGCTTTGCTCACGGAAGGCTGAAAACTGGTACGCCGCCACGCCTTCGGAGGGCCTCAATAAATTGGGCCGCTGTACATCCGTTCTCTGGAGATAAAAACCCAAGACCTTTTTCTTTTCGCACGGGTGGCTTCAACCCACCAAACATAGCTTGTCATACAACTCAGACCAACCAGCTGACACACGAGATTATTTTGGATCACCTTTCTGATTCTCCCATGTACTGTAACGAGATTAAGGGTGTTGGTCCTCGCTACTGTCCCTCTATTGAAGACAAGGTTGTAAGGTTTAAAGAACGGGACAGTCACCACCTGTTCCTAGAGCCGGAATGGTTGGGGTCTAGCCAAATATATACAAATGGCTTTTCAACAAGTCTTCCTGAGGAAGCACAGTTGCTGGCCCTCCGGACGGTCCCTGGTTTAAAAAACGTCTCCTTTTACAGGCCGGGCTATGCTATCGAATATGATTTTTTTCTGCCGTCTCAGCTAAAAGCCTCTCTTGAAACAAAAGACCTTCAAGGACTTTTCTTTGCTGGTCAACTTAATGGTACTTCTGGCTATGAAGAGGCTGCTGCCCAGGGTTTGATTGCTGGGATTAATGCTGCTATGTATTTTCTTGAAAAAGATCCGTTGGTTCTCCGTCGCAATGAGGCTTATCTGGGGGTGTTGATTGACGATCTTGTTACAAAGGATACTTTGGAGCCCTACCGCATGTTTACTGCTCGTGCCGAATATCGGTTGTTGCTTCGGCATACGAACGCAGATCTGCGCCTTTCGGAGACTGGTTATCGCCTTGGGCTTTTAGATGATGCTAGCTTTAATTTGGTTTGTAAAAAATCACGTTTTCTTAACAACAGTACTAGAACAATACAAACTTCTCGACCTGAGCTTTATAACACGAATGTTTTTCTCTCTTCTATTAAAGAAACTCCCGCCCCGGAGAAGGTTTCTTTGGCTGGGCTTCTTCGGCGGCCTACCGTTAGCTTAAAGATGTTAATTGATGAGGGGGTCCTTTCTTTGGATTTGCGTGGCTTCTCTAAAGAACAACAGGAAGACCTCCTTGATGAGTTGGAAACAATAATTAAATATGAGGGTTACATTCGTCGTCAAGACTCCCTGATTAAAAAGTTAATTCAAAATGAGTCTTCCCACATCCCAGCTTCTTTTAAATTTAATGAGTGCAATGCCCTTTCTTCCGAGGCCCGAGAGAAACTCAATATTGTTCGGCCTGAAACGTTAGGACAGGCCTCACGCATTTCAGGTGTCTCTCCCTCTGACGTTGCGGCGCTTGCGGTCCTCTTGGTCGCTCGAGAATGACTGTTTCACGTGAAACGGTGCCTACGGTTTCACTTAACAAGATTGTGCGGTCAATTACCCGCCGGCTTTGCGAGCTTGGCGGTGATAAGCCTTCGTTTCGGACTCCATACACCAACGTTCATGGTTCCTTGTTGCCTTTTCTTTTTATCGCTCTGGCTCGTTCAAAAACAAAAAAATGTGTTGTTGTGGTTGACGATTATTCTGTTCAAAAGAAGCTTTATGAGTCCCTGGCGGCTTTGTCGCCTGGTTTGGCGTTGGCTTTTGTTGGTTCTGGGGAAGAAGAACATCTTACTGGTGCAGATCTTCACGTTTTAAATCTTTTTGCTACTGGTGAGACACCTTTGCTTATTGTGCCCCAGCACCGGTATCGCCTTGTCTGGTCTAGTCTGTTTGGTGGTCCTGAAGACAGTATTAAACTCTCTTCTCTGAAAAGCCGCGAAGCTTTGGTTTCTCTTCTGTTGAGTTGGCAAATGAAACAAGCCCCTGCTGTTAGCGCTCCCGGTCAGTTCGCTCTTCGGGGCGCCATTGTTGACTTTTTCTCTTTTGGGGCTGCTGGGCCTCTTCGAGTTGAGTTTGCTGAGGAGAAGCTTTCCTCTGCAAGGTTTTTTGATGTCGCAACACAGAGAATGCTCCGACCAGTTGATGTCGGTGGCCTCGTCCTTTCGGCCCCTTTGGTTATGGGCTCCCAACAAGAGAAGGATCCCTTCACCAAAAACCCTGTTAATGTTACCTGTTTTTTTGTTGAACCCTCCGGTTCCCCCGATATTTTTAATCTTCAGCCTGTTTACATGGATGAGGATGGTCGTGAGTTGGACTTGGGTTGTGTCTCTCATCGAGGTTTTAAAAACAACCCCAGGGTTTTTACGGCGCTAGTTGCTCAATTCAAAGAAAGTCAAATAGTTGAACAGTTTGTTTTCCTCCACAAGACCTTTGTTGACCGGGCCTTAACAGTTGGGGTTTTGGATTTCTTTTCGTTTTGTCACTTACCTCTTAGTGGTTCTTTTGCGTCGGCCCCTCTTGGCTTCTTCTGGGTTTCATTAGACCAGCTCATTGATCTCCCTAGGGTACCTGACGCCCCTTTTCGGGAAAAAGAGGTTTCTTCTGAGCCCAGTCTCGGGTTTGTTGGCTTGCCTTGGAATGGACCTGTTGTTCATGAAGGCCTTGGAATTGGCCTCTATAGGGGTCTTTCTCAGATTACAAAAAATGGTGTTAAAACGGAGTGTGTTGCTCTCAAGTTTAAACATGGTGACTTGGTTCATGTGCCGCTAGAAAGGCTTGACGTTGTGCACAAATACCTTGGTTCAGAAGAAAAGCCGGCACTTACTGACCTTCGTACGAGCCATTGGCAGCGATCAAAACAAAGCACAAGAGCGTCTGTGGGTAGGGTCGTAGATCAGTTCATTCAAATATATAGTGATAGGCAGGGGGCACGTGGGTTTTCGTTCTCACCCGATGGTGAGTTCCTTCGCGGCCTTGGAGAAACGTTTCCCTACACTGAAACTGTTGATCAAATGAACTGCTATAAAGATGTTTGTCTCGACATGGAGAAAGATGCCCCCATGGACCGTCTTATTTGCGGTGACGTGGGCTTCGGCAAAACAGAAATTGCTATTCGAGCCGCCCTTAAGGCTGTTTGTAGTGGCAAACAGGTCTCACTTTTAGCTCCAACCACAATTTTAGTTAATCAATTGTTTAATAGCTTCTTTTCTCGGCTTGAACCTTTTGGTGTTGTGGTTCGACACCTTTCTCGCTTTGCTAAGCCTACAGATATAAAGAAAACACTGCTTGGGCTTAAAATGTTAACTGTTGATGTTGTCATTGGAACACACCGTTTGCTTTCCAAAGACGTCTCAATTCCTCACCTTGGTCTAATTATCGTCGACGAGGAGCATCGCTTTGGCGCAAAACACAAGGAAATGCTGCGTGTGCTCCAGTCGGGTTGTGATGTTTTAAGCATGAGTGCAACACCCATTCCGCGAACTTTACAATTTTCCCTCATGGGGGTTCGTGATGTTTCAACAATCAGAACACCACCTCCTGGGCGCCTTTCTGTCATTACGTCCATAGAAAATTTTGATGTAAATCAAATTAAAAATGCGATTGCCTATGAAATTAATCGCGGAGGACAGGTTTTCTTTGTACAACACAACATTTCTAGTCTTGAGCGGATTGCTCGCCGCATTAGAAGCATTTTTCCCAAACTAAACATTGGGGTTGCACACGGAAAAATGCTTAGTGACGAGCTTGAATCTGTTATGCTAAGAATGTACCGGGGAGATGTTGACGTCTTGGTTTCCACCACAATTATTGGGGCGGGGCTCGACCTGCCTAATGTGAATACAATTCTCATTAATAACGCTCATCTGTACGGTCTTTCCCAACTTTACCAAATGCGGGGGCGTGTGGGCCGCTCTTCTCAACAGGCTTACTGCTACCTGTTAATTCCGGGGGCCGATGTAAGTCCAGAAGCCCATGAGCGTCTTAGAACAATCCAACACAACACTGCTCTTGGCTCGGGATATGATATTGCTCTTCGAGACCTAGAGCTTCGGGGTGGTGGTAACCTTTTTGGGAAAGAGCAGAGTGGCCACCTCGCTACTGTTGGGTTCCATCTTTATTGCAAGATTGTAAAAGAGGTGGCGGAAGAAAAAAAACAAAAAAAAACACCCCAAAAGAAAACACAACCGCAACTTTCATTGTCTGTGGAAGGTGACGCCTTAATACCTGAAAAATATGTTCAACAACAGGAAGACCGTCTTCACTTTTATCGCCGACTGGCAAGCGCGAATTCTACCTCAGAGATACAGGACACCGCCGAGGAAATCCTAGACAGGTTTGGTCCTCTTCCAGAACCTGTGTTAAATCTCCTTTATATAAAGAAAATTCGGCTCGCTTCCCCTGGGTGCGCCGTTGAGTCCGTGGAGGCTGGACAGGGTGGTGCCAAACTCTGGTTAGGCTCGAACAACAATGGCAACGTTGTTGATGTTGTCCACCGCTACTGCGGTGTGCTGAAAAAAAACAACGCTTCGTTTACCGTTGTCAATGATGGTGAGCGGACTGGGATTGATGTCGAAACAAGCTCCCTTTCTTCTGCTTTGCGAACTGTGGAAATCCTTTTTGAATCACAAGGCCCTCCCGGTTAGTTTTTCGCTGTGTTTTTCTTCTTTTCGACAGCTCTTTTTCGTCTTTTTTGTTTTACTTTCTTTATGAGCATAATTTCAAGCTGCGCTAAAAAAGACACAAACAAGGAACCTTCCACAACCCCTAGGGTTGGAAGCACTACAACTGAAGAGCGCAACAAAACAAACGAGGGTCAGCCAGCTTCTCGTGAGCTGCTCTACCGTGCCGCTGTTTCGAGCAACTTACAAAACGAGGCTTCTGTTAGACAATTAATTGATGATTATAGAAAAACTGTTTATGGAAACCTGTATTTGGAACATTACCTCTCCTCAAAAATAAAAGTAACCATGGATGAAATTAGAGATCGCTATCTCTCTAATAGGCCAACCTATCGGCGGCACACAGACGAGGTTCGACTAATACAGTTCCTTACCCAAAACGAGGATTCTGCAAATGAAGTCAAATTCACCCTCTTACAATACGATGCCGGGCTAAGAATTTCCTTGTTGAAAGAGCACAGAGTCTCTCCCGTCACTGTTTCGCCTGGTGACATGCCAGAAGAATTAGACCTCCTCCTTTTTGGGTCTTCCCGTCCCCGTGGCGTCTTGGGTCCAGAGAAAACACAATATGGATATCACGTTCTAGAGATTCTCGAGTTCTTCCCTCAAAGTTCTTATCAGGGCCTTGACGAAGTTTATGATGAAATTAGCCAGAACATCTACCGGTCTAAGCGGGCCAAGCTGTATGGTCTCTTGTTAGACAGCCTAAGAAATGTCTATCCACCCAACGCTGATGTTGGAGGGGCACAGAAACCAAGATGAAAAACAAAAAGCCTGGCCTCTTTTTTGTCCTGTTTGGGGCTGGCCTTCTCCTCTCGGGGCAAAATCTTATTGATGGTGTGGCCGCTCTTGTGGGGGAGCATGTTATACTTAAAAGTGATGTTGCACAACTTGTACAAATGACAGCCATTGAGCAACGCTTAGATCCTCGCCTTGATATGGATAAACTCGAGAAACTCCAAAAACAAGTTCTTCAGTCTCTTATTAACCAAAAGCTTATCCTTGAAATTGCTGAGGTTGAAAGCATTGAGGTGGAAGACCGAGAGGTTGATCAGGCGGTCGAGCAGTATCTTGCCCAGTCAATCTCCCAGGCTGGGTCAGAGGAACAGCTAGAAAAAATTCTAGGTAAGCGTGTAGGTGAAATTCGGCGCATGTGGTGGCCCGATATGCGCGATCAGCTCATTGCCGAGCGGTACCAAGGTCGGCTTTTTGGGGGCATAACCATAACCAGGGATGAGGTGTTTGTGTTTTACAATAGTTATAAGGACAGCCTTGGGTCTGTCCCAACCCTATACAACACAGACCACATTTTCTTCAAGTTGAGACCCGGTAGAGAAAGCCGGCGCCTCGCTTACAGTTTTATAGATTCACTAAAAAAGAGAGTCCTCCTTGGCGACAGCTTTTCGCAACTAGCTGAGATGTTTTCTCAAGATCCCGGCTCGGCTAGGAACGGAGGAGAGATGGGTTTCGTTACTCGGGGTACTTTTGTGCCTGCCTTCGAGCAGGCAGCTTACGCTTTAGAACCTGGTAAAGTAAGCGATATTATAGAAACCGAGTTTGGATACCATATTATAGAAGTCTTAGAGGCCATGGGTGACAAGGTGAATGTTCGACACATCTTGATTGCTCCCAAGGTAAGCCCGGCCGATGAAGACAGTCTCTACGCTTTTGCCTTAAACATAAGAGACAGCACAACTACGGAGGATGACTTTTCGCGCCTGGCAAAAAAGTACTCTGACGACATAAGCACAAAGGACCTGGGTGGGCGACTTGGTTGGGTCAATCCCAATCAATTTCCTATAGAAGAAATCGGCCAAGTGTTACCGACCCTTAAGGTTGGGTTTCCGTCCCCCCCTGTAACGACCAAAGACGGCTTTCATCTCTTGCTTTTGCTTGAGGTAAAGGAAGGAGGAACCCCTACGCTAGCAACTCATTGGTCAGAGATTGAAGGCCTCGCCCTTGCGAGGAAAAAGTCAAGTCATTTCAACGAGTGGCTCAGAGAGGCTTCCGCCTCTATTTATGTGGAAAACTTTTTGATAGAGCGGTGAAGCTCTCTTCAGAAATTAACCACAAAAACAAGCTATAAGTCTTAATAGTTCCCCTTGTTTTTCTTTTTGTTGGAGCGCGAAACCATGGATGCTCACTTCTCAACAGCTTATACACATAAAGCAGAAAGTGAGCCTTCCCCTTTATAAATGTTCCGGCTTACTCGTTATGGGGATTAATGTCTTGTTTTTATTGTTTTGCACACCGTATATAATAATTAACTAAGATTTAAATTTTAGAAAGATTAACATAATAATTAAGATTCAAAACTCACAAATAACGAAAAAGGTGTTGTCCGAGAAACGAAATTTAGGTAACGTAAAATCAAGATTTTATCCCAGGTTACTCTTTTCGGGCTAAGCAAAATCAAAAAATTATGAATGTTTCAATATCAAGAAATTCGCTCCAGTCTGCTTTACAAAACCTAGCCAAGGCAACGCCTACAAGATCTACCATTCCAATACTTAGCAGTGTACTGTTCACCGCGCGGAAGGAAGAACTTGAAATGCGCACCACAGACCTTGAAATTACGCTTGTGACCACAGCCCAGGGGTCCGTAGAGAGTGAGGGTGGCGTTGCTATTCCGCACCGCACGCTTATGGACATAACGAACGCGCTGCCAGAGACAGACGTGACGATTGAATCAAATGATGAACACCGGGTTGTTATTCAAACTTCCTTTGGGAATTACGACATTTCCGGTGCACCACCCGAGGATTTTCCTACGATGCCGGAAGTGGACAACAAAAAAGAGATTGGGATTGCCTCTTCTGTTCTTAAGCGCCTTGTTGAAAAAACATCTTTTGCCTTGAGCTCAGATGACCTGAAACCAGCCCTGATGGGAGCCCTGTTTGAAGTTTTGGAAAACAGCATTTCGGTTGTTGCGACGGACGGACACAGGCTGTCCGTCTGTTCCCGGTCTGATTTTTCGTCGAGGGGGTATGAGGGCCGTGTTATTGTACCCAAAAAGTTTCTTAATTTGTTATTGCCCTACTTAGACGGCCAAGGAGAAACAGTTCTTTGGGTGGGGGACAACCACCTCACAATCTCATTTAGTGGGATTACGGCCTTTTCGAGAGTGATAGACGAACGGTATCCAGACTATAAGACGGTTTTACCCAAAGATAACAGTAAAATACTAACCGCGGACAGGGAAGAAATGCTTGCCTCCGTTCGGCGCGTATCAATTTTTTCTAACCGAGCCACAAGGCAGGTGGAACTGAGACTCTCAAATGGAGAGGCCGTTGTTACAACAGAAGACCCGGAGAGTGCGTCAAGCGCCCAAGAGAAGTTTCAGGTACAATATGAAGACGAAGATTTAACGGTGGGTTTTAATGCTAATTATCTTGTGGATATTCTGACGCACATTGACACCGAGAAGGTCGTTCTTCGGTTAAACTCACCTATTTCAGCAACGCTGGTAGGCCCAGACAAACATGAAGAAAACGAAGAAGCAACAATGCTCCTAATGCCGATGCGTACTGGAGGAGAACAGGTTTAAAAGAAGTTTTTCTGTTCGTGCCGAGCGGAAAATATTAGTTTATAAACAGCGGGAGACTTGGCCTATCTGTGCAACCACTTAAATCAGCACTAAGCACAGCTTTAAAACAAGGTGGTCTTGACAGGGCGATGCGCCAAAACAAGGCCCTTTTAATTTGGGAAAATATTGTTGGGAAATCCGTTGCCAAAAATTGCACGCCGGAGGAGGTAAAGCACGGAATTTTAATAGTAAGGGCATCAACCCCCGTGTGGCGAAACGAAATAGCAATAAAGAAAAAAGAAATCCTTGAAAAACTAAACAAAAAACTAGGGAAAGAAACAATAAAGGAAATTCGGGTTATATAAAAGATGGCAAAAAAAACTAAAGATTATGGTGCAGAGAAAATCACCGTTCTCAAGGGGCTCAAAGCTGTTCGAAAACGTCCAGCAATGTACATCGGAGACTTGGGAAAGCGAGGTCTGCACCACCTTGTTAATGAAGTCGTTGATAATAGTGTGGATGAGGCCATGGCGGGCCACTGCACAAAAATTGCCGTCTCTATAAACAAAGACAACTCCTTTTCTGTAGAAGACAATGGCCGCGGGATTCCTGTAGACATTCATAAAGAAGAAAAAAAGCCCGCACTTGAGGTTGTTATGACACTACTGCATGCTGGCGGCAAATTTGACAAAGGGACATACAAGGTTTCTGGGGGTCTACACGGCGTAGGTGTGTCGGTTGTAAATGCTCTTTCCGCCTGGCTGGAGGCGGAGGTTAAAAGAGACGGAAAGATTTACAATCAGAGATATGAAAAGGGAGACACCAAAACAAAACTAAAATCAACAGGTAAAGCAAAAACGAGTGGAACAAAAATTACCTTTATGCCCGACGGAGAAATCTTTAAGGAGAGAAATTGGGACTTTGACATTATTTCAGAGCGCCTCAGAGAGCTGGCGTACCTAAACAAGGAACTTGAAATAACCATTGATGACAATCGACCAGAAGGGGAGGGTAGAAAAGAGGTTTTCAAATACAAGGGTGGACTGTCGGACTATGTCAAGTTCCTAGACAGCTCCGCGAACCCCCTACACAAGAAGGTAATTACCGTTTTGAAAGAAAAAGGGGATATGCCGGTGGAGGTAGCGCTTCGATACAACGACGGATACAACGAAAACATCCTGTCCTTTGTGAACAACATAAATACAATTGAAGGGGGCACCCACATGTCCGGGTTTCGGTCAGCCCTAACCCGAGCAATGAACAGCTACACCACAAAAAACAAACTTATTAAATCAAACAAGAACGAGAAAATAACGCTGTCTGGGGAAGACTTTAGAGAGGGAATCACCGCCGTCATCTCCATAAAAGTAGCAGAACCGCAATTTGAAGGTCAAACCAAAACTAAACTCGGCAACGGAGAGGTAAAAGGCCTTGTTGATTCTATTGTTTTTGAAGGGCTACAGGAGTTTCTTGAACAGAACCCTTCTGTTGGAAGGAGAATTGTTGAAAAAGCTGTGTTGTCAGCCCGCAGTAGAGCAGCCGCTCGAAAAGCCCGTGAGCTTATTAGGCGTAAAAGCGCCCTGGAGGGTGGCTCACTCCCCGGAAAACTGGCAGACTGCTCAAGCAAAGACCCGGAAATGTGTGAAATATTCCTAGTTGAGGGTGATTCAGCTGGTGGCTCAGCCAAACAGGGAAGAGATAGGCGATACCAAGCAATTTTACCACTAAGAGGCAAGGTAATAAATGCTGAAAAAGCTAGAATTGACAAACTTTTATCAAACAACGAGATCCAGTCAATTATTACAGCACTGGGTACGGGTTTTGGAGGAAACGGGGAAATGGAAGACGGCGAAAAGCCAACGGGAGCCGAATTTGACATCCTGAAATTGCGGTATAACAAAGTAATAATAATGACAGACGCAGACATCGATGGTAGCCACATCCGGACACTCTTACTCACTTTTTTATACAGAAAAATGCCCGAGCTGATCACCGATGGCCATGTCTTTATTGCTCAACCACCGCTCTACAAAGTGAAACAAGGCAAGAAAGAGCAATATGCTTTTGACGAAGACCAACGAGAAATGATCGTCGAGCGCTTTAAGAAAGATAATAAAACACAAAAAATTGATCTTCAGCGTTATAAAGGCTTGGGTGAAATGAACGCAGACCAGCTTTGGTCAACCACTATGGACCCAGAGCGAAGGTCACTACTTAAGGTTTCTGTAGAAAGCATTAGCGAAGCTTCAACACTTTTCATGGAGCTAATGGGCAGTGATGTAGAAGCACGCCGGAAGTTTATTACGACCCACGCCAAATTTGTGGTAAACCTTGATGTATAACGGGAAAAAGAACAATGGCTGAGCTTACCAGAGACATGTTCTTGAACCGTGACATCGTGGACGAAATGAAAGAGAGTTATCTCAATTATTCTATGTCCGTTATTGTCTCTCGGGCCCTTCCTGACGTAAGAGACGGCCTGAAGCCAATTCATCGAAGAATCCTTTATGGCATGAGTGAGCTAGGCTCCTTTTGGAACCGCCCCTATAAAAAGTCAGCGAGAATTGTTGGGGACGTGATGGGTAAATACCATCCTCACGGCGACTCCTCCATCTACGATTCTTTGGTAAGAATGGCCCAAGATTTCTCAATGCGCCACGAATTGGTTGATGGTCAAGGGAACTTCGGATCTGTTGATGGAGACAATGCAGCCGCAATGAGATACACGGAAGCTCGGATGTCACGCTTTGGGGCCGAAATGCTTAGAGACCTAGAAAAAGAGACAGTTGACTGGCAGCCAAACTTTGATGAAACAATGGAAGAGCCCATGGTGCTTCCGGCTGTTATACCTAACCTTTTGGTTAATGGGTCAGAAGGAATTGCTGTTGGTATGGCCACAAAAATTCCACCTCACAACCTTATAGAGATTATTGATGCAACCACTACCCTCATAGACAAACCAGAATCAACAATTGAGGACCTCATGAAGCACGTGAAGGGCCCTGACTTTCCCACGGGCGCGACGATTGAGGGGTTAGATGGCATACGACAAGCCTATGAAACAGGGAGGGGAAAAATAACCGTGAGGGCTAACGCCTTTATTGAGACTATAAAAGGTAGCAAATCCAATATTATTGTAAACGAAATACCATACCAGGTAAACAAAGCAAAATTAATAGAAAAAATTGCGGACATGGTTCGAAACAAAAGAATAGAAGGTATTTCCGATATACGAGACGAGTCAGACAGGGATGGTATGCGCATCGTGATTGAGACAAAACGCGACATTGTACCAGAAGTGATTCTCAACCAGCTATACGTTCACACCCAAATGAAAGATACGTTCGGCGTCATACTTTTGGCCCTGGTAGATGGTATACCAAAAGTTCTTTCGTTAAGAGAGATTCTGCGGTGCTTCATTGACCACAGACATGACGTTCTTGTTCGCAGGACAAATTATGAGCTTAATGCAGCTGAAGAGCGAGCACATATTCTTGAGGGTTTAAAAATTGCACTGGACAACATAGATGAGGTGATAGAAGTTATTCGCGGAAGCAAAGATCCGACACAGGCTAAAGAAGGGCTTATGAATAGTTTCGAGCTGTCAGAAAGACAGGCGCAAGCCATTTTGGAGATGCGTCTACAGAGGCTTACCGGCCTTGAGGTAGAAAAAGTTGTCCAAGAGTATAAAGAGGTTATAAAGCTAATTGCACAGCTTAAAGGAATTCTTGAAAGTCGTCAAAGGCAGATGGCCATTATTAAAGAAGAATTAGCAGAAATTAAAGAGCGTTATGGAGAAAACAGGAGAACAGAAATTCTAGCCATTGGGACAACTTTTTCAGTTGAGGACATGATTGCGGAAGAAGACGTTGTTCTTACGTTTACACATAATGGCTATGTGAAAAGGACCGCGGCGTCGACCTATAGAAGTCAACGCAGAGGTGGCCGCGGCCTACAGGGCGCGAAAGCCAAAGAAGAAGATTTTGTGGAACACCTATTTGTGGCAAACACCCATGACTATATACTCTTCTTTACAGACAAAGGAAAATGCTATTGGTTAAAAGTACATGAAATTCCACCTGGTGGCCGAGCCGCCAGAGGCCGGGCAATTGTAAATCTTTTAGGTACGGAACCAGGTGAAAAGGTAAAAGCTTTTGTGAGTGTAAAAACATTCGACGAAGAAAAGTATATAGTTATGGCCACCCGGAAGGGAATAATTAAAAAAACAAAGCTGTCGGCCTACGGAAACCCCCGAAAGGGAGGCATTTATGCCATTGATATACGGGAGGGAGACGAACTCATAGAGGCAAAAATTACAACCGGAGAAAATGACATTGTTTTAGGTACACGAGAAGGGAAATCAATTCGTTTCTCAGAAACGGACGCCCGCCCCATGGGTCGAAAGACGCGCGGGGTTATAGGTATAAAACTCTCTACAAAAAACGATTATGTAGTGGGAATGGTTGTTGTACGAAGAGAGGGGACACTGCTGGTTGCGACCGAAAAAGGGTTTGGCAAGCGCACGGAAGTTATGCAATACCGTATTCAAAAGCGGTCTGGAAAGGGCGTGCTGGCCATGCGGACAAACAAAAAAGTGGGCAAAATGGTGGCAATCATGGAGGTTGTGGACACAGACGATCTTATGGTTATCACAAACACGGGTGTTCTCATTCGACAACCCGTTGACAGTATCCGAACCATAGGACGTGTAACACAGGGTGTAAAACTTATTCGCCTTGATGAAGGTGCAAAAATTTCCTCACTAAGCAGGGTAGTGCGCGTGGAATCGGAAGACACAGACGAAGAAATCACAGACCAACAAGAGCCTACTGGTGAAGAAAGCGCTGAAGCGTGATAAACTTAGACGCCTTCAAATCCGTTCAGGAGCGGATTGAGGTAGCAAGAGAACTCACCAACCGCGAGCACGACCCCCCCGTTCAGATTGTTGCAATAACAAAAACCTTCCCTGCTTCTGCAATCGAATCGGCACATAGAGCCGGCATCAAAAACATTGGTGAGAACCGAATTCAAGAATCCTCCCAGAAGTTCCCGCACCTACCAGATCTTCCACGATTAAAAAAACGTCTTGTTGGGCACCTTCAGTCCAACAAGGCAAGTAAAGCTATAAAACTTTTTGACGCAATTGATTCGATTGACTCACTGAAACTGGCCCGCCGCCTAAGCGTGCTTTTGGCGGAAAACTGCAACAACTATGAGTCCCTGCTTCAGGTAAACATCGGTCGGGACCCAACTAAGCACGGCTTTCAGCCGGGAAAAATTGACACCCTATTAGAGGTCTTGGAGTTGAAAAACCTTGGTGTAAAAGGATTGATGACAATTGGCGAGCTTACCACCAACGAAACAACTATTAGGAAAACGTTTCAAAAACTGAGGCAGCTTAAAGAGAGACTGAACACGCACCTTCCTGAAGAAGGTCAGCTGACAGAACTTTCCATGGGGATGTCTTCTGATTATGAGATGGCAGTGGAGGAAGGAGCAACAATGGTACGGATCGGAACAGCCCTATTTGGAGAACGGCAACGATGACGGTCTATCTTCCGTTATCATTGGATGCGTATAGCAAAACATTTTCTTGTGTAAGCCAAGAAAAAAAATCAATAGCGCACCACAATGTCTATAAATGGGGAGAAAAGACAATTGTTTCACCGGAACAATCACTAACTGAAGCCGCAACGCCCGCAAACCTGATTGATCTCAAAAGAGAACTGGAGGGTAATGAACTGTTAATTGTTGACAGAACACACTCGAGCGAACCCATCATTCAAATTATAGACCACCGAAACCTGACAGGTATCAATCCTCTCATGGGTAAAACGCCAATTGATGATCACCCCAGATTCCCCGACGTAAGCAAACTGTATGACAGAACGGAAAGGGGCTTGCCAAAGGAGGTCGTTAATTGTGTAGGGCCTGGAAGGTTTGGGGAAAAAAAGGAAGCGAACACATCAGAGGCGGTTGCTCTAGTTTCACTGTCTGCCGCTTATGCAGGTTGGAGAACATGTGCTCTTGGCTGGAACGAAGAGTGTGACCTTAGCGGAAATGAACTTTTTAAAACGATAAAGGCTTTTTCCTAAAAAGGTTTTTAGTTGCTTAGGTAATTTTGATATAATCACAGCCCCCTTTTTATTTATGTTAAAGAAATTTTTGACGACACAAAGCCTTATTTTTGTCTTTTTCAGTATCGTCTTTGGGGAAGAGGCACAGTTTTTAAGTAATGTCCGGCAGTTAACATTTGAAGGGCGCCGCGCCGGCGAAGGGTATTTTGGTTCAAGCGGCAATCTTATGGTTTTACAGAGCGAACGTGAGGCAGACAACCCATTTTATCAGATTTACCTTATGGATTTTGAGACGGGGGATGTTGAGAGAATTTCGCCTGGTTACGGGAAAACAACCTGCTCATGGATACATCCAAACCAACAGGAGGTACTGTTTGCATCCACCCATGGCGACCCTGAAGCACGAAGCAAACAAAAGAAAGAGTTTGAGCTTCGGGCCTCCGGAAAAGAACGACGCTACTCTTGGGACTATGATGAAGCTTTCGAACTCTACCTTTATGATCGCAAGAGCAAAAACTACAATCAACTAACAAATGCCATAGGCTATGATGCCGAGGGTGCCATATCTCCAGATGGAAATTGGATTGTTTTCAGTTCTAACCGCCTAGCCTATTCAAAACCCCTGTCAGTGGCTGACAAGAAAATTTTCAAGGTTGATAAAGCCTTTATGATAGACATCTATAGAATGAAAATGGACGGCAGCAACCTTCAGCAATTGACAGATAGCCGCGGCTATGATGGCGGCCCGTTTTTCAGTCACAACGGCGAAAAAATCTGTTGGCGTCGGTTTTCTGAAGACGGCGTTACAGCTGAAATTTTTACGATGAACGCCGACGGCAGTAACCAGATGCAAATAACGGAGATGGGCGCTATGTCTTGGGCACCATTTTTCCACCCTTCGGGAGAGTATCTTATCTATGCCACAAACATTCACGGTTTTGGAAACTTTGAACTATATCTGGTGAGTGCCAATGGTGGCCTACCTGTACGTGTGACCCAGACAGATCGTTTTGATGGACTTCCAGCCTTCTCTCCAGATGGGGAAACCCTAGCATGGACCAGTCAAAGAACTGGCAATAAACAGTCTCAAATATTTTTGGGAGAATGGAACCATCGTGCAGCACTTGAGATTTTGAATGAGGATGGTGTGGACGAAAAAGAAAAAATCAAAACCACCACAGAACAGTTGAAACCAATGGGAAGCCCCGCAATAACCGCAGCGGACCTGCGTCGCCACGTTGAAACCTTGGCCTCACCCCAGCTTGAAGGTCGAATGACGGGCACAATAGGGGAGCAGAAAGCAACACAGTATGTGGCGGAAGAATTCCGACGCTTAGGACTTGAACCGGCTGGAGAAAATGGCACATATTTTCAGCAGTTTAACTTTACAGCTGGAATGGAGATTGAAAAAAGCAGCACACTAAAACTGGATGGCCCGCGGAAAGTTACAAGAAGATTTAGCCCTAAAATAAATTTAGACTGGCGGCCTGTTACTTGGTCTGCAACGGGTGAGACACCTTTAAAACAGGTGGTTTGGGGGAACTACGGAATTGTTGCACCAGAGGGTAATGGATTTAGCGAGTATGACTCTTTTGTTCACCTAGACGTTACAGACAAGTGGGTTATGGTCTTACGATACATGCCGGAGGAAATTTCCCCAGAGCACAGACAGCACCTGTCTAGATACAGCAGCTTAAGATATAAAGCAATGACGTTACGGGACAAAGGGGCCGCGGGTATGATTGTTATAAGTGGCCCACAGTCCGGTGTTAAGGAGCAGCTGATCCCCATACGACTTGACGCTTCAACATCGGCAGCTAGCCTACCGGTCATCTCAGCCTCCGATAAGACAGCAGAACTTCTACTATGTCCTAAGGGTGGGAAAGATTGTAAATCACTAAAGAAACTACAAGAGACACTTGATGATGGAAGTATACAGATGGGGTTCCCAACAAGCTTTCAACTTTCGGCGCGAATTGACCTTAAGAAAGAAAAACGGACAGGAAGAAACGTGCTTGCTGTCTTGAAGTCAGACCTCCGAAACAATGAACCCCCTCTGATTGTTGGTGGACACGTTGATCACCTTGGAAAAGAAGGCGGGTCCAGCTCGCTTGCACGGGAAGACGAGAAAGGAAAGATTCATTTTGGGGCAGACGATAACGCCTCTGGCGTAGCCAGCACTTTAGAGATGGCCCAATGGCTTGTGGATCAGAAACAGCAGGGAAAATTTGAGATGAAGCGGGACATCATTTTTGCAGCTTGGTCGGGAGAAGAGCTGGGATTGTTGGGCTCTGCCCATTACGTAGACCAGCTGGCATCAGCCAACCACAGTAACGACCTCTCAAACCGGTTCGCCGCCTATCTGAACATGGACATGGTGGGTCGTTATGAAGACGCCTTGGTTGTAAATGGAGTGGGATCAAGCTCCATGTGGAGGCGGGAGATTGAGCAGCGGAACGCCCCCATTGGCTTGAGATTGGCATTAAAGGAAGACAGTTACCTACCAACAGACGCAACCTCATTTTACTTGAAAAAAGTACCTATTCTTAGTGTATTTACAGGCTCACATAGCGAATATCATTCACCAAGAGATACCCCAGACCTGCTGAACTATGAGGGGATGGAAGACATTACGAAATTTCTTGGTTTTGTTGCCCGCGGACTAGCTGTAACAAACGAAGAACCAGACTATCTGGAACCGCAAAAGCCACAAGAGCAATCCGCACGGGCAGGACTACGGGCCTATCTAGGTACTATTCCTGATTATGGGGAAGGAAGCATTCCTGGGCTCAAAATTTCAGGCGTTTCCAAGGGAAGCCCAGCTGACAAGGCGGGCTTAACAGCAGGAGATATTATTGTAGAATTAGCCGGCCGGAAGATTGAAAACATTTATGATTATACCTATGCTATAGACGCTGTAAAAATTGGTCAAGCAACGTCAATTATTATTATTCGCGATAATAATAAAATTGAACTGGAAATTGTTCCGGGTTCACGCGAATAACTGAGGAAGAGCTAAAGCTTTAACCCAAAGAGGGGTCGCACCCATTTTATCCGCTTTAGAGCAAACTCATAGAGAGTTAGGCTACCCCCAAACGTCAACACCAGAAGAAGAACAAGCTTCATAGCCGCTGGTAGCGATAGGGGAATGATATAGTAAGAAAAGAAATACTGTAATGGCATGTGAACAATATAGACCGGGTAGACGGCCTTGCTGAAATAGGCCAGCTTCCGAGAGGGTTTATTGAGGGACAGTGACGCATACCCAAAAATGGCCAGCACCCAGCTTATGGATTCAATAGCGGTAAGGACGTTTGGACCTTCTAACGAAAAAATAAACAGTCGTACTAGATACAGTAAAAAGGCTACGAACAGAGCACCTTGCTTAATACGTTCCACCGCCAGCCAGAAATCATCTTTTAATGAAATAAATATAAATCCCGTCAAAAAACATACCATTCCTAGCTAGGCGCCGTGATCCGTATGAGCATATCCTGGATAGTTCTCCGGGTTCACTAGCCACGCTTCCAGCACAAGAGGCAAAGCCATGAAATAAATTCCAAAGGGCAGCCGAAAAATCTTTGGTAGGAATCTAAAGATGAAATTCCCCGGCCTGTTTTTCAGGTAAGTAAGAAATGGAAGGAGTAGCAAAACATAAAAGAAAATATTGGCCAGAAACCATAAGTGGCCTGGGTTAGGTATATATTGAGCCTCTTTACCGAAACAATTCATGGCAACGTATACACTGATGGGACAAATGAAAAAGAGACCAAAAACATAGGGGATTAAAATCCGGACGGTGCGGTCTTTCAGGAGCTGTTTCCAGTTTCTTCGCTCCATGGCAAAGCGCACACCCACGCCTAAAACCAGGAACAGAAGGGGGATGCGCCAGATGTTGATCAGCCCCATGAGGATCCACAACCCCTCCAAGGACTGCTTGTTCTGGATAAAGAAAATGTACTGGGCCCAGGGTTGGAAACTCAACACCACATGGTATACAATTAAAAGCCCAAGGGCCAAGACTCTCAGCCAGTCAACATCGTGTCTTCTCATAGGTTGTCAGAAAATATAGAGGTAAGATTATTAATGCGGAGGAAAAACTTCTTACCAGCGCTTGTTTTACTTGTTTTCTTTAGTGCTTGTGAAGAGGAAGAACCGAGCGATAAAAGCCCCACATTTAACCACAACGGAGTTGAAAGGGATTATATTCTTTACAAGCCAGACAAATTAGAGCAGAATGCCCCCTTGATTTTTGTACTCCACGGCTATACGAGCAGTGCGGAGACAATACAGTGGTACTCTGGTATGAACGATATTGCGGACGCAAATGGATTTGCCGTATGCTATCCCCAGGGAACATCAGATTATGGCGGTACGGCCCACTGGAATGCCCGCTTGAGTATCAGCCAAACCGATGATATTGGGTTTCTTTCAGAACTTGCTGAATTTTTACAGACAGAACACAACCTCAACCCAGAAAAAACCTTTGCCTGTGGTATGTCAAACGGAGGATATATGAGTTATACACTAGCTTGTGAAGTACCGGAGACTTTCAAAGCGATCGCTTCTGTAACTGGCACCATGAGTGGTTACAGCTGGGAGAATTGCGACCCGTCAGGGCCTGTTCCCATTTTGCAAATATCAGGGGTAAAAGATGAGATAGTTCCAATAGACGGAAGCATGAGCGCTGGGGGAGGCTGGAGTGGGGCACCTCACATGGATAAAGTAATTGACTATTGGTCTGGCTTAAATGGTTGCATAACCATGGACAGTCTGTTTTTACCCCAAAAAACACACGCTTACTATTACAGAGATTGTATAAATGATCATGAGGTGTGGTATTACAAAATTGATGATTGGGGGCATGAGTGGCCCGATTCTTATGATAACACCGGGACGAACACCAACGAGTTGATTTGGTCGTTTTTCAGTAATTTTTTGGGAACCAACTGACCCAACAATAGAGTCCCCAGCTAAAGAAAAAACCGTGAAAAAACAGGATCTAACTCTTTTCTTCATTCTGACATCGATGGTTTTTTCTCAGGAAGCGGCTACTATTAGTGGTTTTGTCCGTGAGGATGCTTCAGGTGAGCCGCTGGCTTACACGAATGTTTTTGTAAAGGAATCCAACATAGGCTCAGCCGCAAATGTTGATGGCTATTATGTGCTTGCCAATTTACCGGTAGGAACAAAAGAAGTGGTGGCCTCCATCATTGGTTACGGAATGGTGACAAAAGAGGTAACCATACAGGCTGGCCAAGAGCTTCGCTTGGACTTCCGGTTGAAACGGGCGGTTCTGGAGGGAGAAACTATTGATGTGTTTGGTGAAGCACAAAAAATGCGCCAGCTGGTGGAGCCAAGTCGTGTAACACTAGATATGCGGACCCTAGAAACTGCGCCGGCTTTTGTAGAGCCAGACCTTTTCCGAACGGTGCAAATGCTCCCCGGCGTGCAAACGCTTAACGATTTTTCCAGCGCTCTCTACGTTCGGGGTAGTACACCGGATCAAAACCTTATTATGATGGATGGCATTACGATTTATAACCCCTATCACTTAGGTGGCATTTTTTCCACATTTAACACAGACGCAATAAAGGAGGCGGACTTTCACGCCGGAGGGTTCCCGGCCCGGTACGGGGGAAGAATGGGGGCCATCTTGAATGTCATAAACCGGGAAGGAAATACGGAAAAATTTCAGGGCAACGCAAACATATCCCTCATTTCCAGCAAAGTTTTAATGGAAGGCCCTATACCAGAATTTAAGGGGATGAAAGGATCTTGGATGGTGGCTGGCCGGCGAACATATTTTGACCAGATTATTAATGCTTTATTTAAATCTAGTGGAAAGAATGGCGACGGCTTCAAGTTTCCTTATTATTTCTACGACTACCAAATGAAGGCAAACATAGATCTAAACCCCGACCACCGCCTTACCTACAGCCGGTTTTACGGCGACGATGTTCTGGAGATAAACATCTCTGACAATTATGAGGAATATGATGTTTTAGAAGATTATTATGAGAATTCAAAGTCGTCTTTTGAAATAGACTGGCCTTGGGGAAACCACACCAATAGTCTGACCTGGCGGTGGCTGGTGAGCCCAAAGCTGGTGGCGCGCTCTTTTATAGCTAGCAGCCGATACAGGTTCCATTTTGATATGACTGCTCGGGAGGAAGGAGATTGGCGCATGGGGGGTGAGACAGGAACCTATCGCGACCAATTTTCCTTTGACTTTTTTGATATAGTTGACGACAGAACAGTGGAGACGGAACTGTCCTGGCACGGTATTAACAATCACCAACTTATGGGTGGGGCGCAACTGAAACGCGTGAACTATAACCTGGGCATGGAGTTTGAATTTTCGAACCTTGACACTACAATTTTTCTCAACCCCCTGAACATGAAAGACCAGACGGTGGAAACCTCTCTTTTTTTTCAGGACAAATGGGATGTCACCTCAAAACTTGCACTGCAGTTGGGAGGCCGACTTATGGATTACTCTCTCCATAATGAGCTTTATTTCGATCCCAGGTTTGGCTTGAAATACTTGCTCCGCCAAGACCTCTCCTTAAAACTTGCTCTAGGACGTTACCACCAGTTTCTCACCATCGCCAACCCGGAAGATGAGACGTTGCGTATTATTGACTTCTGGCTCGGCTTACCCTCTGACAGGCCCGCCACATATGCAGACCACGCCATTTTGGGTGTGGAATACCTGTCGAGAAAAAACTGGCTCTTCCGGGCCGAAACCTATTATAAGCATTTTGAGAACCTCATCACCCTGAAACAGGGAGAACTGTTTACAGAGGAAACGGATCAAGTCCGCTTTACACCTTTCAATGAATTTGACGAAACACAGGCTTATGCCTATGGGTTTGAACTGTTGTTCAAAAAGACGGCAGGGCGGATACGTGGTTGGGTGGGTTACACCTATGCTGAAACTAAACGCCACATTGAAAAACATGGTTGGTATTACCCCAAGTATGATCGAAAACACACTTTGAATATTGTGGGAGATGTGGCAATACCCATAATTAAGGAAACGTATTTCAGTACCGCCTTGCAAGCATCAAGTGGCCAGCCCTTTACACCGCCTTTGGGGCGCTACGAAAAGTGGGACGCCTGGCATGATGCTTATATGCCCAACTGGAGTTATTACGAAAACAATTTGGTGGGCAGAAAAAACTCGGACCGTCTCTCCAGCTATTTTCGGTTGGACATAGGTCTTAAGCAGAAAAAACAATTTTTCCGTTTTCCCTATGAGAGGTTCATCCAACTAGTGAATGTAACGAACCATGTGAATGCACTCACCTACCAGTACAGAAACAAAATTAACAGACTAACAGATGAAACCCTTGGACTGGAACGGGCAGCCGTCCCCATGTTTCCTTTTTTACTTACCTTTGGTTATAGGATAGAATTTTGATGCGCCAGTTTAAAATTAGCTGTTTGTTTCTTTTGTTTTGGGCCTGCGTTGCTGACTTTTCTCCTGAATTGGAATGGGAAGACGTGCAGGCAGACTATGAACCTGAGCTCAACATTCTGGGCATTCTTTCCGGAGACTCTTTGGTAACCAGTTTCGTTCGGGTACACCGGACCCTCCGGGTGGACGAGGCTGCCAACACGCTTATGAGGGACACTATTTTTGGTAATGTGGTTGTTTATTATGCCTCGAGATTTGTAGTGCGAGACGCAGAGGTTACGGTGAGTAACGGTA